>ENA-OXEC01000052-OXEC01000052.1-human-gut-metagenome-genome-assembly--contig:-NODE-52-length-90527-cov-104.041_pt1 | contig 90527 bp, 90 predicted proteins | sample MGYA00249351_ERZ652235 | MGnify/ENA primary metagenome ERZ652235 (study PRJEB26925, sample SAMN05826906) | human gut metagenome | biome: ENVO:2100002; feature: ENVO:00000062; material: ENVO:00002003...
TAAGCTCACTCGTGCCCAAGATAGTTAGCTGGAAACGGCTTGTGAAAATAGGTAGTCGCCGACTTGAACGAAACGCTCTGAGAGTTCTCAGGGCGGTTTTTGTTGTGTCTGCGGATTATAATTTCTGTCTGAAATTGTTATAATGGATAAAATCAGAAAGGGGAAGCGCATGATGGGAAATGAGGAAAATAAAACACTTTATGATATTTATCGGGGGATACTCTGCAATAACCAGAGCTTTCAACTCGGAAAGCAGGCACAGGTAGAATATCGTTTTGACTGCCCGGAGTATGCAGAGCTGAAAGAAAAATATCATCTCAATGAAATTGCCGGAAACGGGACAGAGCTGGAGCACAGTGTGCGGCTGTTGAAGTATCTTGCCCCGAAACTGACACACAGTGCGTGGTACGATAACAGCGTTCCGTGCAATGGGCTGGCGCTGCTGGAATACAGTCTGGAGCAGCCGGAGCATGGGATCAATTGTCTGAACAAATCCAAGATACTGGAGGAATGCTGTCTGGCACTGGGGATCTACGCCCGGAGAGTGAGAATGCTGCCCTATTCGCCCTTTGACAGCGACTGTCATGTCGTGACAGAGATTTTTGACAGGACTCTGGGAAAATGGTGTATGCTCGACCCCACGACCAACGGCTATCTGGTCGATGAAACGGGCAGCGTTCTCTCTTTGCTGGAAGCCAGAGAGAGGATGGCGCAGGCAGGGTTTGTGACGTTCTGCCGGGCGGATGAGACGGTGCAGGACCTGCATGAAGTGGCTCAGAAAGAAATGGAATGGAGCGCGTATTTTGCCAAAAATCTGTTCCGGCTCCAGATCGACGCGGTTTCTCAGTTTGGAGAGACAGGGAAATGGCTGGATGTGATCCCGGAACACTTTTCGGTCCGACAGTGGAGCAAGGCAAAGGCGGAGTACCGCATCACGATGGCACCGGAGTATGCAAAAACAGAGAATGGCTTTGAGATGGCGAAGATGCTTCCGCTCTTTCAGAAAGCAGTAAAAGAAGCAGAGACGATGCAGGAGCCGGAGAGCATTTCGGTGCGATGCATAGCAGATGCCCCTCAATAAAAAGATAAAACAAGAGCGACCCCGCTGTGCTGAGTTCAACACAGCGGGGTCGCTCTTTCTATCAGGTGGAGTATTGTTCAGAAGGACAGCTTCGGCTTAGCCCTTGCCTGCGCAGCCGAACAGCTCGATCTTCTCCTTGCACTTGGCCTCGATGGCCTTTGCGCCGGGAGCCAGCAGCTTGCGGGGGTCGAAGCCCTTGCCCTGCTGATCCTTGCCCTCTTCGATGTACTTGCGGGTGGCCTCAGCGAAGACCAGCTGGCACTCGGTGTTGATGTTGATCTTGGAGACGCCGAGGCTGATGGCCTTAGCGATCATGTCGTCGGGGATGCCGGTGCCGCCATGCAGGACCAGAGGAATGTTGTTGGTAGCCTTGTGGATGCGGTCCAGAGCCTCGAAGTCCAGACCCTTCCAGTTGGCAGGGTAGACGCCGTGGATGTTGCCGATGCCGGCAGCGAGGAAATCGATGCCCAGATCGGTGATCTTTGCGCACTCTGCGGGGTCAGCGATCTCACCATTGCCCACAACGCCGTCCTCGACGCCGCCGATGGAACCGACCTCGGCCTCGATGCTCATGCCCTTGGAGTGTGCCAGAGCGACCAGCTCCGTGGTCTTGGCGACATTCTCCTCGATGGAGTAGTGGCTGCCGTCGAACATGATGGAGGAGAAGCCAGCCTCAACGCAGGCCTTGCAGCCCTCGTAGGTGCCGTGATCCAGATGCAGAGCGACCGGAACGGTGATGCCCATCGAATCGACCATTGCGTCCACCATTGCGGCGACGGTCTTGAAGCCGGTCATGTACTTGCCGGCACCCTCGGAGACGCCCAGAATGACGGGACTCTTCATCTCCTCGCAGGCGGTCAGGACAGCCTTGGTCCACTCCAGATTGTTGATGTTGAACTGAGGCACACCGTAGTGGCCGTCGCGGGCTTTGATGAGCATTTCGGTTGCATTTACCAACATATTATTTACCTCCAAAATTTATCGGGGTCTCTTCGTACCCACACAGCACTTCGTGTATGGTTTAACGAAGTTGCAACCTTAGTATACCCCAAACAGAGGGCAAAATCAATCCACTAGAGAGTTTTTGTAATCAAACCGAAGTTTTCTTGGCCGGAAACGCAGTCGAAAAATGGAAAAACGAGCGAAATGCAACATTTTTACAAGCGACGACAACATCTGAGCAGAGGAACGAGAGAGGGACAAAAGGGGACGATTTTCAACAGAAGACTGCGTTCGTCAAAATGATATTGGATAAAAAGGCAAAAGTATGGCTGCTTCGATTCAAAAATTTGTCATAATTCTGACTTGAAAATTACAAAATGTATGCAAGGTTCTGAGCCTGTCGAGATTAGAATGTGGAAAACCTCGTGGAAAGGGTGGAATTCAACCTGAAAAACAGGCATGAGCGCTTGAGTTTTGAACTCTTTCCACAGGGTTTTCAACTTGTGGAAAAAACAGGGCCGATATACGATGGGTAAAGCGGTTTGGATGTGGAAAACTTTTGCCTCCGGCAAAAAGACGGATGCTCGGTGTGCAGAGAGACGACACTTACCCCATGCGGTGCTGTCCGGACCGCAGCACAGAAATTTCACGGGAGAAAAATCACAATTCTATGGCGAACACCGGCTTCTTATGTTATACTTCAAGATGAGTCATCATCGCCTGCCGCACTGCGGCATGGAAAGATTTGCTGAATGAAACACAACGGCGCCGGGCCGGAAGAGCTACGGCGTCCTGCGATAGAAATGGAAGGAGCACTTCATGGAAGAACGCAATACGTCCCGCCGCCCCCGCCGCGAAAAGGCCGAGGAGCAGCCCCGGAACGAGAGCCTTGTTTACGGAAAGAACCCGGTCACGGAGCTGCTGAAGAGCGGCTCCGGCGTGGATACCGTGCTGCTGGCAGAGGGCATGGCCCCCGCTGTGGCGGCCTACTACACCGCAATGGCCAAGGAGGCCGGTGCCACCGTCAAGCGGGTGCACCCCAACAAGCTGCGCCTCATGACCGGCACCGAGAGCCATCAGGGCGTGGCCGCCTTTGCCAGCGAGATCGAATACGCAACGGTGGAGGATCTGCTGGCCGCAGCCAAGGAGAAGGGCGAACCGCCCTTCCTCGTGCTGAGTGACGGCATCGAGGACCCCCACAATCTGGGCGCAGTCATGCGCTCGGCCCTGCTGTGCGGCGCACACGGCATCGTCATCCCCAAGCGGGGCGGCGCATCCGTGACCCCCACCGTCATCAAGTCCAGCGCCGGTGCTGCGGAGCGACTGCCCGTGGCCCGGGTGGCCAACATCGGCGAGACCATCCGCCGCCTCAAGGAGCAGGGCGTTTTCGTCTACTGCGCCGATATGGATGGCGTGTCTCTGCGCCGGAACAACCTCACCGGCCCCATCGCACTGGTGCTGGGCAGCGAGGGCAGCGGCGTGTCGCAGCTGGTGAAGAAGCTCTGCGACGGCGTGGTGAGCCTCGATATGGCTGCACGAGGCACCGGTGTGGACAGCTTCAACGTCTCGGTGGCAGCTGGCATCATCCTGTATGAGATCCAGAGCCAGCGTGCTGCACAGGGCTGAGACGCCCTCAATAAAAGATCAGGGAGGGAAGACAGCAGATGCCAAAGGATGAAGAGCGGAAGGAACTGACGCAGGAAGAGATCGACGCCCGCGACGAGAAATTCCGTACCTTTTTTACGACCAGTGTGGCGCAGGTCCCGGAGGAGATGACCCGACGGGACGATGGACCGGCCGATGAGCCCAAAGGGCTGTTCGGTCGGCTGTTCCGCCGCGAGAAAACGGAGCCGCAGGCCGACGGCGCAGCGGAAGAGAGCAGCACCGGCGAGATCCGGCTGGGCGGTGAGGAGCAGGAGAAACCCTCCGAGCTGGAGCTTGTCCTGAAGCTGGAAGAGGAGACAGAGCCTTCGAAGCCTGAGACGCCGGAGCCGGCGGGAGCGGCGAGTGCACCCCAGCCGGAACCGGAGAAGCCCCAAGTGTCCCAGCCCAAAGCGCCGGAGACGCCTGCCCCCCAGCCGGACAAAAAGCCAACGGAAAAACAGTCTGCCTCCCGGAAAAAGGCCGTCCAGTACGGCCCGCGCACCCCGCAGGAGCAGTACGAGGACCGGGAGATGCAGGCACTGAAGGCCATGCTTTTCGGCCCGAAGCCTCAACCGGAGGCCGAAAAGCCGGAGAAGAGCGTCCCGGAAGCCCCGGCTGTCCAGAAGCCGGGACCGGAAAAAGAGCCGGATGCCAAGCCGGAGAGGCCTGCTGCGCCGCTGCCCGAGCTGGTATTTGCGGAGGACAAGACAGCGAAGCCTCATGCAGCCCCGGCCATGCACTTCTTCGGCAAGGGGGAGGACGAGGAAACGCCCTCTGCCCCCACCCGCACGACGCCGCCCAGCAGCGACGACAGCATGAGCCTGCCGCTCATTGACCTGAACGATGACGGGCCTGCTCCCGCAGAGAGGCCGGACGCCGAAGCGCCTGCGCAGCCTGCCGCAGAGGAAGCCGCCCCCGCAGAAGAGGCGACCACCGAGGCGGAAAAGACCCCCGAAGCGCCTGAGCAGATGGGCGACCGGCTGCGCCGGATGAGCGCGGCCCTTACCCTGCGCTGTGCGCTGGGCGGCATCCTCGCGCTGGTGCTGCTCCACTTCGGCCTTGCCGCAGAGGGCCTTGTCGGCCCGCTGGCCGGGCTGGACCCCGTGACTGCCCCGGCGGCGTTCTACGCTGCCAACCTGCTCTTCTACGCCTTGGCACTGGCCGTGGGCTGGCCCGTCCTGCGGGACGGCCTGCAGGGCCTGCGGGGCCGTCCCAGCATGGAGACGATGCCCGCGCTGGCCGCTTGTGCCGCCCTGCTGCAGGCCGCTGTGGCCCTGCTGAACGCCAAGAGCTATCAGCCGTCCAGCTTCACCCTCCTGTCCGGCATCGCGGCGCTGGGACTCTTCCTTGCGCTGCTGGGCGACCGGGTGCTGCTGGCCTCGGTGCAGGGCGGATTTGCGCTGGCGCAGGCCGCACCGGAGCGGCGCGGCGCGTTCCGCGCCAAGGACAAGGAGCTTGTCCGGGTGCTGGCTAAGAATATGGAAGAAAAAGACCCGTGGGTGCTGCTCAGCCGCCCCACCGAGTGGGACGACGCGATGGTGGAACAGGGCTTTGGCCCCCGTGCCTGTGAGCGCCGCGCCCGCAAAACGAACTATATCCTGCTGGGCGTGGCCCTTCTGGCTGGATTCGTATTCCTCGTCATGGGCGGCGGCGTCAACGGCAGCGCGGCGGCCCTGACCGCCGTGCTCTGCATGGGGTCGCCCCTGTCCTCCACCCTCATCGCCGGCCTTGCGTCTCTGCGGCTGCAGCAGACCGCAGCTGCCTCGGGCGCTGTGGTGCCCGGCTGGTCGGCCATTGAGGAGCTGGGCGGTGTGGACACGGTGCAGGCCGACGCCGACGAGCTGTTCACGCCGGACAGCGCCCTGCTGGAGGACATCCGCATCTTCAAGGGTGGCCGCATCGACCGGGCCATCCTCTATTCGGCCAGCGTCCTCAGCCAGTGCTGCAATACCCTGAGCGGCCTGTTCCGCCAGATCATCGAGGACCGCACCGACATCCTCTACCCTGTCAAGGATCTGGAAGTCCATCGGGGCCTCGGCTTCTCCGCGTGGTGCGACAACAACCGTGTCCTCATCGGCTCCCGCGCATACATGGAAAAGGAAGATGTGCCCCTGCCCGACGAGGAGTATGAGGCCAAGCACTCGAAAAACGGCGAGCTGCAGATCCTGTATCTGGCCGTCTCCGGCAGTCTGCACGCCATGTTCGTGCTCCGGTATGTGGGCGGGCGGAATGCAGCCCGTGGGCTGGAACAGCTCCAGAAGGAGAACATCCAGCTGCTGGTGTCCTGTCAGGACCCCAGCCTGACGGCACGGCAGATCACCGACGCCTACCACCTGCCCGAGGGGATGGTCGTCCTGCTGGATCAGGAGCAGTGTGCCGCGCTGGATGCCGCCACCGCCCAGAACACCGGCTCTGAGGACTGCTGCATCCTCTGCACCAAGGGCTTTGCCAGCCTGACCGGCGGCCTGCGGGCCGCAGAGCAGGCCCAGAACGCCGAGACGACTGCCACCACGGTACAGCTGGTGTCGGTGTGGTTCTCGGTGGCCATTGCCGTCCTGCTGACCTATGCGGGCAGCGTGGGGATGCTGAGCGTGGCCGCAGTGCTGATGTATCAGGCTGCGTGGAGCGCCCTCAGCATCGCCGTCTGCGCCCTCAAGCAGCACAGTTAAAAATAAATAGGAATCATTCTTGATTTCTGTCCCGAATTCTGTTATACTATCCTCAGAGAGAAACAAGACCTGACGCACACCCGGTACCGAACAAAGCGGGCTGCGCGTAGAATAAACCAAACCTGACATGGCCTATACTGGCAGTGTCAACACATCAGAGAGGAGAACAGAATATGGAACTCAAGGGTACCAAGACCGAGAAAAACCTGATGGAAGCCTTCGCCGGTGAGAGCATGGCCCGCAACAAGTACACCTTCTTTGCAAGCGTCGCAAGGAAAGAGGGCTACGAGCAGCTGGCCGCTATCTTTGAGGAGACCGCCGGCAACGAGAAAGAGCACGCCAAGCTGTGGTTCAAGGCCCTGTGCGGCGGCGCGATCCCCGACACCATGACCTGCCTTGAGATGGCCGCAAGCGGTGAGAATGACGAGTGGACCGAGATGTACCCCCGGATGGCCGCTGAGGCCAAGGAGGAGGGCTTTGCCCAGCTGGCTGCCCTCTTCACGATGGTGGGACAGATCGAGAAGGAGCACGAGGAGCGCTACCGCGCCCTCGCTGCCAACCTCAAGGAGGGCAAGGTCTTTGCCCGGGAAGAGCAGCAGGTGTGGGTCTGCCGGAACTGCGGCTACACCCATATCGGCAAGTCTGCACCCCTCAAGTGCCCGGTCTGCGCCCATCCCCAGAGCTATTTTGAGCTGAAGGCCAAGAACTACTGATTTTTACGGCATCTGAGAGCCGCCGCACCTTTCTGAGGGTGCGGCGGCTCTTTCGTCCGGCGGCAAAATGCAGTCTGTACGTTTTGTATAAATTTGAGGGTGGTGTTTTAGTGCCTTTCACGAAAAGATGCGCGAAATTGTGACACTTCTGGCGAAGAACTTGACCCTTCTTTGGGGGACGTGTACAATAAACGAGTAGTGAGTGGAATTATGTGCAGTGCACATTGCGATAGACGGAATGATACGAAGGAGGGAAGTGCTACCCTATGAACAAGATCACACGGCTTGCGGCTGCCCTCGTGCTGAGCGGGCTGCTTCTGGCGGCTCCCGCCGCACAGGCTGCGCCGTCGCTTCTGGGACAGTCTTCGAACTTTGAGCTGGAAGTGAGCGAGATGGAGCTGGAGATCACGGCCGACGACCCCCGGCCCAAAGCCTATCTCTACACCGGCGGACAGAGCGACTACTACTTCATCGTCTGGATGAGCAGCAACCCCACCGTGGCCACTGTGGACGGCGACGGCCGCGTCACGGGACGCAGCGCCGGTGAGGCGACCATCAGCGCCATCACCGACCGGGGCGAGTATGCCGCCTGCAGGGTGACGGTCCGCAAGGAAAGCGGGGACGCAGCCAGCAAAAAGCCGGCCCTCGACCATGTCACCCTCAACCTCATCATCCAGTACGACAACGCCCACCCCAGCCAGAAGCTGCAGCTCATCAACACGAGCGGCTCCTTTATCTACGCTTACCAGTGGATGAGCAGCGACCCTGAGGTGGCGACGGTGGACACGGAGGGCCTTGTCACGGCCCAGAAACCCGGCACCACCACCATCACCGCGCTGGCGTCCAACGGTCAGGCTCTCCGCTGTGCCGTCACCGTCACCAGCGACGTGGGCAAAGTGACCCTGAATAAGCACGACCTGCTGCTCCGCACCGTGGGCGCAAAGGAAGCCCTGACGGCCTCTGTGGCCGTGGAGGGGGGCGTCAGCGTCCCCATCACATGGGTCAGCAGCAACCCCGGCGTCGCTACAGTGGACGCCTCCGGTGTCGTGACCGCTGTTGCGGACGGTGAGGCGAAGATCACCGCCCTCTCGCCGGATGGCCGCTTCGACAGCTGCAGCATCTTTGTGGGCCTTGCCGCCGACAAATACAGCAGCGAAGAAGATCTGGCCGAGGAGCTCAAGCTTCCCGACCCCTATGTGGCCGTCCGGATGAACCGGCTGAGCTGAGAAAAGATCTGCAAATGAAACGCCCCGCACCTTGTCGAAAGACAGGTGCGGGGCGTTTGTTTATTGTTCCACCAGCGCAATGAAGGCCTTCATCTGGGGCGTGAGCCATTTATCCTTGTGGTAGAACAGCTGGCGGTGCATGGTGACGGTGCAGTCGGGAACGCGAAGGCGGGCCAGACGCCCGGCGGAGAGGGCCGGGCAGACGATGTACTCGGGCAGGAAGGAGAGGCCCATCCCGCGCTCTACCATCTGGCAGAGCAGGGAAGCACTGCCCAGCTCGATGTAGGGATGGATGGCCAGCCCCCGGGCCGCAAGGCGCTGGTCGAGAGCGTCGCGGTAGCTCATGCCCCGCTCTGTGAGAAGAAATTCCTGCTGGGCCAGAACATCCAGCGGCACGGCCTCGGCCTCGGCCAGCGGGTGTCCGGCGGGGGCTACGAAGCAGACCGGCTCCGGCACGTTGACGGCCAGCGTCAGGCTGGGCAGGAGCAGGGGCTGGTCGAGGGTGTAGGCGAGGTCGATCTGGTTGGCGCCCAGCAGCCGCAGCATCTCGTCTGCGGTGGCAGTCCGAAGCACCAGCTCCACCTGCGGACAGAGGGCGTGGAACTGCTGCAGCAGGTCGGGCAGGAAGGTGCTGCACACCGAGTCTGCCAGCGCCACCCGCAGAGTGCCGCTGACGGCCCGGGCGGGCATCAGCGCGGCCTTGGCCTGCTGGGCCGTGATGAGAAGGGTGCGGGCGTAGCTCTGGAAGGTCTGGCCCGCGTCGGTGAGGCGGACGGTCTTTCCTACCCGGTCGAAGAGGGGCGTGCCAAGCTCTGCTTCCAGCTGTGCGATCTGGGCCGACACCGCCGACTGAGAGTAACCCAGCTCCCGCGCAGCGCTGGAAAAGCTGTGCAGCTCGGCGATGTGGAGGAAAGTGTTGATATTTCGCAGCTCCATTGCAGTCCCTCCGGCGTCAGCAGTGGTCGATGCCGGTGACGGTCAGCGTCTCGCCGTCCACCTTGAAGTGGACTTCCAGACCGCCGAACTCCATGCCGTAGACCCGCTCGGGGTCGTGCTGGTAGGAGGGGCGGGGGTCGTTTTCCAGCACACCCTGCAGCGCCGCCTGCTGGTCGGCAGGCACTTTGGCCCAAAGAGCATCGCCGCAGACCATGTTCAGGTGGTGGGACCGGGTCTGCGCTGTGAAACCTGCGGAGGCATCAGGGTGGCAGTCGGCGTAGGGGATATAGGGTTTGATGTCGTAGATGGGGGTGCCGTCCATCAGGTCGGCACCCCGCACGATGAGGACGGGGCCGACGTCGGGCCGGTGCTCGATGGCCTCCAGCCGGACGCTGGACAGGCCCAGAGGGTTGGGCCGGAAGGGGGAGCGGGTGGCAAAGACGCCCATCCGGGTGTTGCCGCCGAGACGGGGCGGACGGACGGTGGGCGACCAGCCCTCCCGCACCGCGCCGGAGAATTGCCACACCAGCCAGATGTGGCTGAAATCTTCCAGCCCGCGCACGGCGTCGGCGCAGCGGTATTCGGGGGTGAAGATGACCTCGCCTCGCAGACTGTCCACCAGCCCGCTCTGGCGGGGGATGCCGAATTTGGTGGGGAAGGCGGTGCGGATATGGGCGATGACCTTGAGGGCCATTTCTTCAGGTGCAGACATAAGCAGTTCTCCTTATTATAAACCGCGGCAGAAGCCCACGGCGCGGCCCTCGATCTGGATCTCCTCGAGCTGGGGGCCGGCGAAGATCATGGGCGGGCAGACGGCGGCATTGTCGGCCAGCAGCATCACGGTCTCACCCTGCCGGTGAAAGTGCTTGAGGGTGGCTTCCTCACCGATGCGGACTGCGGCGATCTCCCCCTGCTCCACCTCGGGCTGACGGCGGATGCAGACGATGTCGCCGTCGCAGATGGTGGGGGCCATGCTGCTGCCATGGCAGGTGAGGGCAAAGTCAGCGTGCCACGCGGCAGGGACGCCGATGTAGCACTCGATGTTCTGTTCGGCGGTGATGGGGGTCCCGCAGGCGATGGAGCCTACAAGGGGCACCCGCACCATCTCGGGCAGCGGCTCGAAGCCCGGCGGCGGGCTGAGCAGATCCACAAGGCCCATCAACCACGCAGGGGTAGTGTTCAGCGCCGCCGCCAGCTCCTCGAGCTTGGCCCGGGGCAGGTCGTTGATGCCTTTTTCCAGCTTGGTGATGGAGGATTTGGAACGGTATCCCATCCGGGCGGCCAGCTCTTCCTGCGACAGGCCCAGCTGCTCCCGGCGCTGCCGGATGCGGCCGGATAGATCGGTGTCAGACATAAAGGGCCTCGCTTTCTATCTCGATGCATGATTTTCGGTGTTCTGAGGCTAGTATAACAAAAAATTTACTATAAATCAACTTTTAATCGGCTATTTCGCAAATAATGTTGACAAATAATCAACCAAGGAATATAATACAACTAATGATTGTACTGCACACTTGAGACGTAAAACGGAAAGGAGAAACGCCTATGACCGACACCATGATGCTCCGCGACTGCATCCGCAGCCGCGGCGTAAAGCTGGGCCATGTGGCCCATGTTCTGGGCATCAGCAGCGGCACGCTCCGCTGCAAGCTGGAAAACGAGCGCGAATTCAAGCTGAGTGAGGCCGAAAAGCTTTCGAAGATGCTGGGGATGACCGCCGAGCAGCGTGACCGCTGCTTCTTCGGCCCGGCGGGCTGAGAGCGGGAAGGGAGAAGGAGCGATGACACAGGAGCAGCGTCGGAAGACAAAGGAGGCCCTCGGCTTTTATGGGCAGCGGAACTGGGTCTACGGCCCCCGCAACTGGGGGTGGAAGAAAGCCATTGAGCAAACGGAGGCGTATTACCGGGAGGCAGACCCCGGCCTGCGGGGCGGCATCCTGCAGCTGCGCTACATGGAGAGACGGACGCGGGAAGAGGTGATGGACAAGCTGAACATCAGCTACAGCACCTATCAGAAAGCTCACAGCGACCTTCTGAGCACCATCGCGGTCTTTGCTGCCCATTACGGCGAGCTGTGACGCAAAAATGCCCTCCGGCCAGAGCGGCCGGAGGGCATTCGTGTGCTCAGTGTTTCTTTTCAGGGGTGTCGCAGTGCTGGTGGCAGGAGGCACAGTTGCCGCCGCAACCCTCGCCCTTCCAGCCGCCTTGCTTGGATACCCAAACCACGGCCAGTGCGAACAGGACCGCCAGCACCAGCAAGGTGATGATACCGCGTACAGTGATCATAAAAAGACCTCTCTTTCGAAAGAATTCCAGCCCCAGTATACACCATTTGACGCCGAAGAGCAATCAAAAAGCACAGCTGCTCCAAACTTTTTGCAAAAATCGAAAATTAGGGCTTGCATTTGGGCCTGTGCAGTGATATAATAAGCGTGTTCCGATTCGGAGGATTAGCTCAGCTGGTTAGAGCACCTGCATCACACGCAGGGGGTCTGGGGTTCGAGTCCCTAATTCTCCACCATACAGTTCGTACTCGAACCCGATTCTTTACGAGAAAGGGTTCGGGTACGTTTTTTGTTTATCGGAGGTTCTGCGGAAGGACTACTCGGAACGGTAAACGAGCAAAGGCAGGGTATCACTATGATAGTGGTATCCTGCCTTTTGCTTTGCGGAATCAAGTTCGCTTTGTGCGAACTTGGTCGTCCCCCTATATGGCGCGTTTGGGAGTAGTCGCTGCGTACGTGCGTACCGGGAGCCTGTACACCTCTGACAAGGTGTAACACACTAGACTTTGTGCCAAAGTCTGTGTGCCAAGGGGTCAAGCCCCTTAGAATCCCTGCGGAGCGTGTACGCACGTACGCAGAAAAATGGCAAAATTTCACTATATCGGGGTGTTCTTTCATGGTGGAGTGTGGTATACTCGGCTTAGCCCAGTAAATCGGAAGTTATGGAGGTACTTTATGAACGAGAGAGAAAAAATTATCCGATTATGGTTTGATATGTGGATTAAGAAAGCAGATTTAGGAATTGACAATATTTTTACAGATGATGTTGTATATACTGAGAGTTGGAGTCCTAAATATGAAAACCGCAAAACGGTAAAGCACTGGTTTGACGAATGGAATACACGCGGAAGTGTTCTTGTCTGGGAGATTAAGCAATTTTTTCATCAAGGCAATCAAACAATCGTGGAGTGGTATTTTAAAAGCAAAATGAATAATGGAAATGTTGAAGAATTTGACGGAATATCTTTAATTGTATGGACACAGGATAACAAAATAAAATCATTAAAAGAGTTTGGTTGCAATCTTCATAATTACAATCCATATCGAGATAGTGATATTCCCGTATTTCGAGAAGAAAAAGCAAATTGGTTTTGAGAGGACTATAAATTCCAGTTTGCCGTACTCGTTCCAGCAGGGTTTGGGGCAGGCACGCCCCAACAAGAAGCTGTCCCAAAGGGGCAAGAATTTTCAAGAATTGAAAATTTGTGGCCACGGGACGATTCTTGCTCTCACCTTTTTCGCTGCGTTTCGCAATTTTCACATTTCAATCTGCTCGCAGATTGTTGACAAGCTGCGCTTGACCCGATACTATAAAGGCAAGTCGAATACGCGCCAAGGAGGTGCAACCATGACCGCCGTGATCTACGCCCGCTATTCATCCGACAGCCAGCGTGAAGCGTCCATTGAGGGACAGCTGCGCGACTGCAAGGACTACGCCGAGAAGAACGGCATCACCGTGGTCGGCACCTACATTGACCGTGCCTACTCTGCCAAAACGGATGACCGCCCAGACTTTCAGCGGATGATCAAGGACAGCGGAAAGAAAATCTTCGACGTAGTTCTGGTCTGGAAGCTGGACCGCTTTGCCCGGAACCGATTCGATGCCGTGAACTACAAGTACCAGCTGGAAAAGAACGGTGTCCATCTGGTGTCTGCCATGGAACCCATCTCGCAGGGGCCTGAAGGCATTATGGTGGAGAGTATGCTGATTGGCATGGCGGAATACTATTCCGCCGAACTCGCCCTGAAAGTGGCGCGCGGTGAGCGCGAAAACGCCCTCCAGTGCAAGTACAACGGCGGTGTGGTGCCGCTGGGCTTCACCATCGGCAAGGAGGACAGGCTGTACCATATCGACCCGGAAACGGCTCCCATCGTGCAGGAGATCTTCACCCGGTACGCCGACGGCGAACCGGCTGAGAAGATTGCAGCATCCCTGAATGAGCGCGGCCTGCGTACCCGCACCGGGAAGCCGTTCGTAAAGAACAGCTTCTTCCAGATCTTCCGCAACCGCCGCTACATCGGCGAATACCGCTACAAGGACATTGTGACGCCGGGCGGCATTCCGGCTATTGTTGACCAGGATTTGTTCGACCGGGTGCAGCAGCGTTTCGAGCAGAACAGGATCGCCCACGGTCGGCCTGCAAAAGAGGATGTGAGCTATCTGCTGACCACTAAGCTGTTCTGTGGCAAGTGCGGCACCCTGATGGGCGGCGAAAGCGGCACCAGCCACATGGGAAATACCTACTATTACTACAAGTGCGGCAACGCCAAACGCCACGGAAAGGCGCACTGTGACCTGAAAGCCATTCGCAAGGAGCCGCTGGAACGGTTCGTGGTGGATACCGCCATCAAGGTGATTTTTAACGATGAAATCATCGAACGGCTGATAGATTTGGTCATGGAAGCCCAGCAGAAGGAGAACACCCGGCTGCCTGTCCTGAAAGACCAGCTCAGGGACACGGAGAAACGGCTGGCAAACCTTCTGGAAGCCATTGAACAGGGCATCCTGACCCCGACCACCAAGCAGCGATTGGACGAGCTGGAAGCCCGGAAAGAAGCCCTGAACACCAGCATTCTGGAAGAAGAGCTGAAAAAGCCCGTCCTGACCCGTGAGTGGATTCGGTTCTGGCTTGAAAAATTCCGCAAGGGTAACGTGGGCAGCACGGAACACCAGCGGCAGATCATAGATACCTTTGTCAACTCGGTCTACGTCTTTGACGACCGGGTCGTGCTCAATTTCAACTTCACGGACGATGCCAAAACGGTCACCCGTGAGGAAGTGTTGGGTTCGAGTGCTGTGGACAATGCTCCACCAAACGTAAGGCCGTTTACCTGAAAAGGTAAGCGACTTTTTCTTGTACCTACGTGATTTTTGATATGCAAAAGTGAAGCTGATTCACTTTTGCATATTGATAATGAAACGTGTAGGAGGCCCCCTTTTCAGTCGTTTGTAGCAAGTTTGTAGCAGATCTGTAGCAAAATTCGGGGAGGAACGGCAAAATGACCTCAGAAACCCGATTTTTGCAGATTTTTGGGTATAAAATTTTATCCTTGAATTTTGTGCAGAATAACGATGGTGCTTTTCATTCGGATTCTGATGCCGTATAATAAAGAAAAAGATCATGGATGAAAGGAGAAATCGCTGTGCGCTACACCATCCGGCATTTTGATTTGCCGCTGCTTACCTTTGAAGCAAACATGGACAGTGCAGATACTGACCTCCATATTATAAAGGTCTACGAAGAAAATCGTTCCTTTCTACCTTTGAACCTGACTGTATCAGAAGATGGCGTGGAACGCTGGCTGCGGCATCGCACAATTCCGAAGAACCGAGCGTATGTAGATGCTCTGCTCTCTAAGGTGGGGCTTTCTTTGAATCGTCCGCTGGGAATTATCACCGTCTGCAAAGGACTTTCACTCAATGATTGCTTTTGGGTAGATGCAGAGGGCTCCGGTGACACCTTTGAAAAAGTAAATCTTTACGATAACCGATTCAGTCAGGTGCTGGCAGCAATTGCCTTTACAGGATATGGCAGCAGCATACGAACTTCGCTTGCGTCCTGCCCGGAGTTCTCGACCAACGGGATGCTGCCAAAATGCTGGCGCAGACAAAACGGAAAAATCTATCTTTATAAAGGTGGCACGTCAGGGTTCAGCAATCTGGGGTTTGAACCGTACTCGGAACTGTATGCTTATCAAGTTGCACAGGTGATGGGCGTGAATGCGATTCGCTACACTCTGACAAAAGATCTGAAAAAGACGCTTTGTTCCAAGTGTGAGCTGTTCACCAGCAAAGAGTATTCTTATATTCCCATCGGACAGCTTGTGTCCAAAGGCGGAATAAAAGCGATTTTTGCGTATTATCAGACGTTAGGTCAGAACTTTGTGGATGCGCTGGAAGATATGCTGGTCTTTGATGCAATCATCTGCAATACAGACCGCCATTACGGAAATTTTGGTGTGTTGGTAGATAATAAGACCAACACGATTGCGGCACCCGCACCGCTGTTTGACCACGGAAACTCGCTGTTCAGTCTGGGCGGAACGGATCTTTGGGACAACCAGAAAGCGTTTGATGAATATGCCCGCACACTGCTTCCGCTTGCATACGATGATTTTTTTGCAGCTGCAAAGAGTGCAATGAAACCTCGTCACCGTACAATGCTCCATAAGCTGCTGGATTTCCATTTTGACCGCAGAGCGACACGTTATAATCTGCCGCCAAATCGCTTGAAGATGATCGAAAAAGAGGTACAGCGCAGAGCAAGAGTGCTTTTAGGGTAAAAAAGAAAACCGTCAAACGTGAGAGATTTTTCTCTCATGCATTGGCGATTTTTTGTATATCTGAAGCCGTCACACCGTGCCAGTTCATCGGGATCGGTCATGGAATACTCAGTAAACATATTTAGCGCAGAGTGAGAACCGTACTTTTTAATAGGTAAGATGCCTGTCATGTAGGCCAATGCAACGTAACGGCTTCTTATTTCAAATACGATTACGAGGAAGACTGGATCGCTGACCCGATGGTCAAGGAAATGATTCAGGATGTGGATAAGTCTACCGTTATCGACAGTGGTGTCATTGATAGCCCGGTCTTGGAAAAAATTCCGCCGATTGGTTTATCTGGTGGTATAAAGACCCTGATTTTGGTAAAGTTTGAGCCGGTGAAAGTGTTCAATGCATCGACTTGTGGTGACCATCACTGACTTGACGGCATTAGTTTGAGTGGCCTTTCACTATTCCGAAAAAATTCCGAAAAAATCAAAAAATATCTGATGCTGCTATAAGTAGTCCAACAAAACCTATTTATACCAATTTCCTTCAGATAGTACCAACGCGGGTCTTTAGAATCACGGTGTTTCCCTCCACGCGATAGGAACCACTGTTTGCGGGCAGAAAAAAGCTATCCCCTTTTCGCAGCGGAATCTTCTCGTTTTCTCCGATCAGAGTACCATTTCCATCCAGTATCACCAGTGAGGTGAACGACTCGTCATCACATACATCAGTAAAACTACCGGTCATGCGGTCTACCGTAAAGTACTCGCACCGAATCAGATGCCCACCAAAATTATAATCGTCACGCGGTGGTGTTCGCTTTGCAACATCCTCCGCTTGTTCTGTGTGCAGCTGACGCGGTTTGCCGGTGGCATCCCTGCGATCATAATCATAAACGCGGTAGGTCACATCCGAATTCTGCTGGACTTCGGCAATCAGGATCCCTTTTCCGATAGCATGGACTGTGCCGGATGGGATATAGAAGCAATCTCCTTTGCATACAGGTACTGCATTCAGCACCTCAGGCAGCGTATTATCTTCGATTCGCCTGGCAAATTCCTCTCGGGTGATTTGCTGCCGGAACCCATAGTATAAAAATGCTCCCGGCTCGGCATCCACAACATACCACATCTCTGTTTTACCATACTGATGTTCGCGGTTTATAGCATAGAAGTTGGAGGGATGTACCTGAATGGACAGCGGCTGTGCTGCATCAATCAGTTTAATCAGAATCGGGAAAGGATGAAAAAGCATTCCAAAGCTGCCCAGTACCTGCGGACCTTCCGCATCCAGATACTGCTGCAGCGTTTTGCCGGCATAGGTTCCGTTTTCAATCATGCTGGGAGCAGACGGATGACAGGATAACATCCACGCCTCCGCAATGTTAGCACCTTCGTACTGCATATGATAATCTTTTCGCAGACGCTGTCCGCCCCAGATCGTTTCGCGACAGGCGGGCTGTAATTTCAGTATAGCCATAGTCTGGCATCCTTTCTGTTTTGTTATAGCAGGTTGTATTTTTATGATGCTCCAATGGTTTAAGATGAAGACGACATGAGAAAATCACTTGCATTAAATTGCGTATTAACGCTATATTTTTTATAAAAATGTAAAAAAGCAGCCCGGATTCTTCGTTCCGGGCTGCTTTTCAAGGAGGAATCTGTTCTGCTGCATCCCGCAGCGTAAGATAATTACAATTTTTCGCTGTTCAGCAGTTCCTGCATTGCCGTGGTCACAGACTCTTCATTGGCACCTTCTACCGTGATGTGCAGTACATCCCCGGGCTTTGCACCAAGGCTCATCAGTGCCATCACACGGGCAGCGTTTGCTGTTTTGGAGCCGCCGATCTTAGCAAAACTGATCTCGCAATCCGGGTGCGCCTTGGCAAGCTTTGCAATCTGACCAGCCGGTCTGGCATGGATGCCCAGCTGATCCTGCACGGTATACTCAAACTCTTTCATTGTTCCGTTTCCTCTTATACAAAAATCACTTGTTGGCAGCGGCCTTGCGTGCCAGTTCCATGCAGCCCTTGCCATCCATGCGACCATAGGTCTGCATAGGGATCACACCAAAGCCCTTGCCCTTCTGCTCACACAGAGGCTTATATTCCTTTTCCAGATATCGCACCTGCGGACCCAGCAGCAGCACATCCCAGTCATCCAAAATATCCGGCACGGTACGCACAGGGCGTGCCTCGATGACATCGGACGCATCGGCAAACTTTTTCATATTATTGACCAGCAGGCTGGTGGACATACCTGCGGAACAAGCTAACAGGATCTTCATACTACTTACTCCTTTTCTGAATCATGATTTTACTTGCTTTCTTTCAGGGTCTGCACCGTCTGGTACAAATCCATAAACTGCTCGGCCATATCGCGCATCACCTGTGCCATGGTCAAATGGTCCTGTGCGTGCACCAGAATGATGTTTACCGGCACAGGATTGCCTTCGGCCTCCTGTTGCAGCATTTCGGTCTGGGCATCGTGGGCTTTTACCATAGTCTCATCGGCGGCAGCCAGATGCTTGCGGGCACCTTCAAAATCTCCCTGCTTGCAGCAATCAATGGCCTGCATACTTTCCGCCTTAGAATCGCCTGCAATGCCAATCAGGGTAAAGGATGCCTCGTATAATGCTTCCATATCTTCGCTCATAACGATTCATACTCCTTTTGAGTCTTGCTGTTTTGTTTTTGAGTGTTATTCTCTCTGCTTCCACCGTTTTCCCCACACAGAAGCCGCATGAACCAAGGGTAATCCCGGCATTGAATCAGGCTTTTCACACGGGCGGTATCCTGCATGAAGGAGGTAATGGACAGATAGAACTTCTGAAGCTCAGGGTGCTCACCATCTGCGATAGAGATAAGCAGCAGCACCTGTACATCGTTTTCTACCCAACGAATGGGTTCGTCCAGAATGCCTACAGCCACAAAAGTTTTTTCACTTAATACCTTGTACGCGTGCGGGAATGCCACCAGTGGGCAGAAATCCGTGCGGGCAAGTTCTTCGCGCTTAAGTACCGCCGAATAGAAACCCTGCGGCAGCGACATTACCCGGTCGATCTGCGTACATAGATTAAAGATGGCTTCTTCCTTAGTACGGCCTTCCACATGGGGAAAAAACAGCTCCGGCTGATAATATGCGGACAGAAAATCCGCCGAGCTACCTTCCAGAATGCTCTGTACGACCCGCATACTGGACTGGTTGAGAAAATCCTCTACCCGGATAATGGGAACATTCACCTTCTGGTGGATGGGCACTGTGGAAAAGATGTAATCGATCTTGGAAAAATCATATTGTTCCAGATGAAAAACGTCGCATACTTCGATGTTGTCCAGATACTTGGAAAACTCTTCCTCGAACCGATAGGCGATCAAGCGGGAGCTTGCCCCACCGGAAGAGCACACTACCAGAACATTCTTTTTTTCAAAGCCCTTCCGTTCCTGCTCCAGTGTGAGTTGGAAAATATAGGCCAGAAACCCGATTTCATCCTCCGAGACGTTCCGTCCATAGTGCCGATGCAATGGGATTGCTGCCTGTTCGGCCAGTGCATACGCCAGTGAATAATGCTTTTGCACCTCGCATAGCAGTGGGTTTTCAATGGGCATTCCATAGCGCAGACGAATATCCATTGCGACCAGATGCTGTCCCAGATTCATACGCAGCAGAAAGTTTGTGCCGTAATCCAGCTTGAAGCTTTCGTAGATGGATTCCAGCATATCGTCCACCAGCGCCATGATCTCCGGAGCGATGACCACGTTTTCATCTTCGCGGTCTGCGCTGCTGTAGTTGCATTTGCCGGCAATATTCAAGGCCAGAAACAGCACCTCCGGCTCCGGAAGACGAATATCGAACTGTGCTTCCAGCAACTCAGCCAGATAGTGGGCGGCAGCATACACATTCTCGTTGATGTCCGGTGCGCTGTCCTCTTCCAGCAGTGGAATAAATGCGTGCTGTAATGCGCGGTGAATGGTTGCAAAAATGGTGTTGACCAGATTGCGGAAGTTGATCTCGGAAAAATGCAGTGCGTGCTTGTGCATAGCCCTCATCAGACACTGCGATATGCGCTGTGCCATATTGCGGTAGCCTGCACCGCCGTCCGGCATCATATTGTTGTAATTGGCCAGCACGTGTGCCGTGCAGTTGCGGATATCGATCTCTCTGCCAGTAATGCGGATGCCATAATTCGGACGCCGCAGGATTGACAAATGATACTTGGCCAGTTCTTCCTCTACCTGATGCAGGTCACCGGAAATGGTATACTTGCTGACGTATAACTCCTCGCTTACATCATCCAGCTTTACATAGTCTACTTGGCCGAGCAACAGCACCAGCAAATAATGAATCCGCTCCTCGCTACCGGAAGGAATAAAGTGCGCGGCAGCATTTTCTCCGCTGCTCAGGGTCTCGAACAGAGCACGGTCATTCACCTGCAGAAGATAGCCATGGCGGGTGCGCGCCAGAATGTCCGCACCATTTTTCTGCAGCTTTTCGCGCAGATCCTTTACCATACCCTGTGCAGTCTTGGAGCTTACTCCCAGCGCTTTTGCCAATGTGCCGGAAGTGCAATATTCTGTTTCAGAAAGGGCCAGCAACAGTGCCCGCTCCTTCGCTCCTAACATTCGCACACTTCCCTCCATTCGGTGCCTTTATCAGGCGGTAGTACACTGGAAATAAACTGTGTTCAACTGCGGGTCTGCCTTGCACAGCTTCTTCAGCTCAGCAGCCTTCTCCTTGTCATCGCCGTTGGGAGCATTGAAGCTGAGCTTCATCCCCACTTTGGAAACATACACAAGACCCAGACTCTCTGCTTTTTCACGGAAGAGATCCGCACGCAGCGGAGCATTTACGATAACCATAATTAGATTCTCCTTGCTTATTGAGTAAAGTTTGAAAAAAGTTTTTTCAGAACCAATTCAGACGGAATGCAATAAAATAAAACAGGATGAGTACACAGACCGTCGTTTGCACGTATTTTTCCCGCTGGTTGAATTCTGATTTTTTGCACCAGATACGGTACAGTGCATAGGGCGGAAACAGCACCACAAAGGGATAAGTGATTTTTTTGTACCGGGTAAAAACGTGAGGATCGTTGGGATCCGGCGCGTTCAGCTCGTCGCGCATTTTCTGGATGCGCAGCTGCTGTTCCGTGGTAGCCTGCGGGGTCACCTGATAATAGGTGGTCTTTTGCTTTTTCTTTTTCTGTGCTGCCATGTTTACGTCCATCCTTTCCTGCCTTCCGCAGTGTAGAAAGCATTGCGGCGCCGCTGTTTACCGGTATTCGGCGCTGTCGTCCTCCAGATCAAAAGACTGCTGCTCAATAGTCTGTTTGTAGAAGAACGCGCTCTTTTTCAGGTGACGATCCCGGTTGTGCTCCAGATCGATTTCTACCAACCCATAGCGGTTCTTGAATGCGTTGCGGGGGCTTACGTTATCGGTAAATGCCCACAGCATATAACCCTGGCAGTTGCAGCCCTCTTTAGCGGCGCGGATCGCACAGTCCAGATGTTCCTTGATGAAATCGATACGATAATCATCCTGAATGATGCCGCTCTCGTCCCGATAACGTTGCTCGTTTTCTACGCCCATGCCGCTTTCGGAGATGAACCAAGGCATATTGCCGTATTCATCGCGCATCCGAATGCCCATATCATACATGATTTCGGGACCGATCTCCCAGCCGCGGAAGGGGTTCATACGGCGTCCCGGCATATCCCACTCTTCATAGTAGAAGTTGGGGTGGAAGGGGGCTTTGGGGTTCACTGCAGTGGTGCGCCCCTTGACACGATTAGGATGATACAGGTTCAAGCCCACCCAGTCCATAGTGTTTTCCTTGATATCCTTCAGCTCCTCGGGGGTTGCGTCCACATGGATACCGTGGCTTTCCAGCAGATCAAAGAACCCCGGCTGGAACGCACCCTTGATGGCGGGGTCCAGAAAAACCTTGTTGTAGAACAGATCGTACATCTCCGCGGCTTCGCGATCGTAGGCAGAATTGGAGCGAGGGTAGGCCATCTCCACATTGATGATGGTGCCAAATTTGCCGCCGGGCTGACGATAACCACCTTCCTTGAACAGCTTCATCACGCGGTTGGTAGCCAGCGCTTTATTATAGTTCCAGTCCATCCACTTCTGGCTGTTCTGCTCAAAAGGCCAGCGCTCAGAGTCTAGATAAACGCGGGTCTGCACCACCACCGGCTCGTTAAAGGCGAACCAGTATCTCACCTTGCTGCCAAACCGCTGGAAAGCAGCCTCGGCATAGCGGACGAACAAATCGACAACGTGTTTGGAGCCCCAGCCGCCATATTTGGTGAACAGCTCGCCTGGCAGCTCGTAGTGCTCCAGACAGATCATAGGCTCCACACCTGCTGCACGGCAGGCGTCGATCATCTTTTCAAAGTAAGCAGCATATTCCTCGTCCACCACCACGTTCTCGTAGTCGGTCAGGAACCGTGCCCAGTTCAGGGAGGTGCGGTAGCATTGCAGACCGATCTGCTTCATCAGATCCACATCTTCCTGATAGCGATCGTGGAAGTTGGTTGCCACAGCCGGGCCGTAGCCGTTGTGCCATGCACTTTTATGGTTTTTGTACCACAGATCCATGTAGGAATCCTGCGTATCCTTTTTGCCGTTCCAGCCTTCCGTCTGCCATGCGCTGGAAGCCGCACCCAGAAAGAAGCCCTGCGGCAAAGTAACGTGTCTGAGCATAATTTCCCCTTTCGTTCCGTTCAAAAAACAAAAGTACTGCCCTGCAGCCCGGGCCGAGCCACATGGACGGTCCCGACGCGGGCAGCACTTTTAGATAGAAGTTAAGCAGTTCAGTCAAGCTGCAAAGGAATCGTGTGCGGATCAGGCTTCCTCTGCAACGGGTTCCTTGTTTGCCAGAATAACAAACGGGGTGTAGATCACCACGGAGACCACAATGCAGATCAGCTGTGTGATCACTGCGCCGATGCTACCGCCGGTGGACAGCCATGCACTGATGATCGGGGGCGTAGTCCAGGGCATAGCGTACAGTGCTACACCTGCAAAGCCGATCTTGGTAGCAAAGTAGCCAATGGTGCCGTTGATCAGCGGGGTGATGATGAAGGGCAGAACCAGATAGGGGTTCAGCACGATGGGCAGACCAAAGGTCATGCACTCGTTGATCTCAAAGATGCCGGGGCCGACGCTCAGTTTGGCGATGGCACGATAATCTGCACGCTTGGAGAACAGGAAGATCGCAATGATCAGACCCAGAGTACAACCGGAGCCACCCAGAGACATATAGGTGTCCCAGAAGCTCATGTTGATGATGTTGTACTTGCTCATGTCGGTAACGCCCTGTGCAATCAGGTCGGTGTTTGCCAGAATGGCTGCGTTCAGCAACGGATCGCGAACAGCCTTGATGATCTGGTTGCCGTGGATACCGATGCACCAGAACAGCTGTGCCACCAGCATGAGGATCAGCAGACCGGGCAGACCCTGCATGACGCTTTCCAGCGGCTTCTGCAGGAAGGTGTAAATCAACTCGTAAAGGGTCTTATTGCACAGCTTGACCAGCGCAAAGTTGACAGCTGCGCAGATAAGAACGGTGAATGCAAACGGGCACAGAGAACTGAAACTCTTGGTCACGTTGGCGGGCACGGTGTCCGGCATCTTAAAGTCGAATACGTGAGATTTTACAAACTTGCTGTAGATTTCCACCGAGACCAGTGCAATGACCATACCAAGGAACAGGCCGCGTGCTGCGGTGTAATCCTTGCCCAGCACATTGGGAACGGTGACCTGAACGTCATTTACGGTGGTCACAACGTAAGTAGGCAGGACCGAAATAAAGGAACATACAGCCACAACGCCGGAGTCCGGACTATCGCCTAAGCCGTTCTGCTTGGCAAGTTCCATACCGATCAGAAATACAGCAGCCACCGTAAAGAAGTTCAGTGTCGCGTAGTTGGCGGCGTTGAACAGATCAGTGAACATCCCAAGCCAGGACATACCGGGCAGCTTAGCCAAGCTGATACCAGTGGTAGTGGTAGAGCACACAACATTGGAGATAAGTGTGCAGAACGCGCCGGTCAGAATGACAGGCATCAAGGTATAGAATGCATTCTTGATGGATGCCATGTGCTTTTGGTTGCTGATTTTTCCAGCCACCACAAGCAGCTTCTCACTGGCGTTATCAGTGAATTTGCTCATGTTTTGTCTCCTCTTTCTTGAATTTTTGACCTTCGTTGACTGAACGTCTTACATCTCTGTTTCCATTTGACCGATCGTGAATCAGGCAAACGGAAAACCGATCACATCCATATTGTACATAGTTTTGTCATAATAACTCAACAGAGGAATCTTCTCCAATAAGATCCACAATTAAAGAACTTCCGCATAGTGTTATGTAAACCACCACGGCAGTTCCAGCCACAGGTTAAGGTTTAAAACAATCATCTGGACACTAACCTTCCATTACATTAAATCCTACGAACCAATGATACCGCGGATGACCTGTGATTGCAACGGATCAATCGTCGAATATAGTGTTGCAAACAGATTTGTCGGCACCGGAGTGCTATTATTCTGTTTTCTAGGTTACCTGCAAATGGTGCCTGTAAACGGTGATTTCTGTTTTGTTTGAATCGGGCGCAACGGCAGCAATGAGCACTGGACGATGTCTGCGTTAGCACGGCATAAGGTGTTTCAGCATATCAAGGAACATGTAAAGACGGAGCAGAATCACTTTGTGTTTGTGACTGCACTTACCTTTGTGGCGCTGAATGATTTGTGTCTGGCAGCCAGAAATTCAGCTTCTCGCCAGTGCTTTGTAGCGCATAAAAATCCGCAGGAAAACACATACAATATAACATCGAGTAACGACCCACAGAACAAATCCTGCCAGTGTCTCCGGGACAACGTGCTGAACAGCATCCGGGGGTATGCGTTCCGAACGATCGCAGAAACTTTATGGAAGCACCCGGAAAAAGTAGAGGATTGGAAGACCGTCCTCGAGCATGGTCTTCAGGATCCGCATCCTTCGGTTCGCTATGCCGTGATAGATGCACTTGCAGCAGTCAGTAGAGTAGACAAGCCTTTTGCCTGCGAAGGCTATTGGGAAGTTTTGCAGCAAGATCCGCGCTGCATTTTACACTATACATCCGGATGGTTTATCATGCAGCTTTACCCAGTCCATCCGGAAGAGTGCCGTGCCTGTCTGATCTGGGCGTTTGAGCAGAGCGAAACGGAGCAGGATCTTGTTCGTAATGCTGCCCATATTCTGGCTGAGCTGTGCATCAAGGGAGATCTCGATGTCCATGCCTACCTTTTCCAACGGCAGTATATGCCAGAGCAGGCCTATGGAATTTTGGATCAGTGTTTCGACGACCTAAACCAGGAGCCTAAGAACACCGCTGCCAAGCGGTTGCTGCTTTATACGCTGCAAAATTGCCAGGAAATCCCGCAGCATATCGTGTGGCAGTATTGTCGGGAGCCTGGGCCTCACGATCCGGACGTTTTACGGCTTTTTGTGGAACGGTGTGCAAACCGGGCTGAGTACGCTTTAATCCATTTTTTTCTGGAATCCAGAAAAGAAAACAGCCCTGCTTGGTGGGAAAATCTGTACACTTTTTGCGCCCGGGCCTGTGCGGATGCAACTAAGGGATATGGCCTTGCCGCCGATGATTTTTGCAAGCTTCCGTTTTTGCTGCTGGAAACAGCGGCTACTGTGCAGCAAAGAGAAAAAGCTCTGGACGTTTTTGATGAAACTTTCCGCAGCAATGTCATCCAGATGGAAAATTTTTTGCGGGAAACCAATCGATAATATAAAAACAGAAAACATCGTGTGTTGTGCATAGCGTAATTCTCATATAAAGCTCTTGCATGCATACTCCTGTGGGAGTATAATTAGAGCGAGGAGGTGGTTCTGTGGAAAAAACAATTTATCACGGTTCGGATCATATTATTGAAAAGCCAAAGTTCGGCTATGGCAAGCCCTACAATGACTATGGCATCGGCTTTTACTGCACTCAGAATCCCAACATGGCCAAAGAGTGGGGCGTTGGCATCGACCACAATGGCTACGCTAACCGGTATAAAATCAAATGCGACGGTTTAACCATTCTGGATTTGAATGCTCCCGGTTACACGATGCTGCATTGGCTGACGATTCTTTTGGAGAACCGCGAATTCGATACTTCTGCCCCGCTGGCCGCAGAAGTCAAAGAATACCTGATGAACACTTTTCACCTCGACTATAAGTCTGCAGATATCATCATTGGCTACAGGGCAGATGACAGCTATTTTTCCTTTGCATCCGATTTTATCAACGGTGCAACCTCTTACCGCCAGTTGTGCAATGCCATGCGCTTGGGCAAGCTGGGGCAGCAGTTCGTGCTGAAAAGCAAAGAGGCCTTTGAACAGCTGGAATTTCTCGGCTATGAGACCGCAGACTCTAAAGAATGGTATAAGAAAAAGGCCTTCCGTGACCAGACAGCCCGCCGCCAATATTTTGACGTGGAGCGCAACCGCCGTCAGAGGGGAGACCTTTATATTACCACGATTCTCGACGAGGAGATGAAGCCCAATGATCCACGCTTACGATAAAAGCTATCTTTCTGCTGCACAGAAAAATCTTGCCCGGATGTTGGATTATCTTGTCAACGATCTGCATTATCCGTTGGAGACGGCATGGCAGTGGTTTGTGACCAGTGAACTGTCTGCCCGGTTCGAGCAGGGGGATTGTTCTGTGTTGGTGGGCTTGTCCGGTGTAGAACTTGCCCGCGCTGTACTGGAGCAGGCGGGCGAAGCCGCGCCCATGCAGAAAACCTCGTATGCCTACGACCGCAGCCCGGAATACTGGACAGGATGGGCTCTTGCCTATTACCAGTGGCTGACCAGTTTGCGCTTTGCGGAGATTGAACAGGCAGTGTCTATCACGAAAGTGCGGCTGCTGTATACGCCCTACCACGAGATGGATGTACGGCAGTTTGCAGACAAGATGAACGAGTTGTACCGTGCGGCAAAGCCGGAAACAAACCTGAAAGCCATGCGCACATTGGCCGGATTGAGCCAATCGGAACTGGCAGGACAGGCTGATGTGCCTGTGCGTACCATCCAGCAGTACGAACAGCGACAGAAGGACATCAACAAAGCACAAGCAGAAACGCTGCTTCGCCTTGCGCGTGCGCTGAATTGCAACGTAGAGGATCTGATGGAGAAAGTTCCACCGCTGAATTTTATCGCAAGGCAAGAAAGTAGTGCAACATGAAAACAGCATATTTGCGATATGCAATTCAACGCTGTTGCCGTTGCATTAAAAAGTTGAATTGCAATAAATAAGAATGAAGCGATGAGACCTGACACAGATTGTGCAAACAAAAAAGAAAGCTGCCATCCGTGAGAGAAAGATTCTCACAGATCGGCAGCTTTTCTCTTTGAAGTTGTTATGCCTTCGTTGTGGTCAGAACTTCATCATTGACCAGCTGATTGGCCTTATCAAAGGCTTCGATCATCTGGGTCGCTTTCGGATGGAGATAGACTTCATCTAATGTTTTGGATTTGGGCGTGTGCCCGACAGCGCGTTTCAGGATACGATGGCATCGACGGCCATCTTCGTTATGTCGTTCCGAACAATTTGTAATGGCATGTGTTGCTGCACCTCCTCAAACCCATTTTGCCGGAGCCCCGGCCCAGCGCAAAATCCCAGGTGGATACCCCTGCGCCGGGTGTCTGCCGCTCACTTTTTCCGCGTGGCGATGTCCTGAAAGCAAAAATAGTCCGGTTGGTGGCGGGACTGGGTGTACTCGAACAGCATCCCGTCCGAGTTGAAGGTCTGGTTTACCACCACTGCCACGCAATCATAACCGTCCATATCCAGCAGCTTTTCATCACGGGCAGTTGCGTGTTCCACCGTGATGCGCCGTTTGCTGGTGATGATCTGCATTCCAAGCACGTTTTCAATAAAATCATAGATGGAATGGGATGCGATTTCCTCTGTCAGTCCGGGTACAAATTCCTTTAAAAAGTAGTTGATGTCCAGAATCAGTGCTTTTCCGTCCAGATAACGCACACGCTGTACCGCCCACAATTCATCGCCCTCAGAAAATCCGCTTTCCGCGGCAAACTGTTCCGTTGCGATGATGGTCTCAAACCGAATGACGCGGGTAACGGCATGCAGACGATTGCGGTTAGCGGTCTCCTGAAAGGTCTCTATTCCACCGATGGTAAAGGTCGTCTTTCCAACCGGCTGGTAGATGACCCGAACGCCCCGTCCCTGCATGGACTGCACATAGCCGTCGGCGATCAATTCCGCAATTGCACGGCGCACCGTGTTGCGGGAGCAGGCGTATTCCTCTATTAAGGTATTCTCGCTGGGCAGCAGCGATTGATAGGGGTAATCCTGCGCCTCGATGCGTTTTTTGATACTGCGGTAAATTCCTTCATATTTTGCTTTTGGCATGGCTGTTTACCTCAACTTGTTCAAACATTGGTTTCAGTATACCGTGATTGCGCCTGAATTTCAAGGCATTCTCTTGTCTGAGATGCTGAAAATTTTCAAACATAACATGATTTTTTGTAAATCTGCTTGACTTGTCTGAACAAGTGAACTATACTGAAATCACAAGCAAAACTTGTATGAACAAGTTCGAAGATGCCCGCTCTACCGGGCAAAAGGAGGTAAACATTATGGGTAAATACCAAGAAGACGCAAAGCTGCTGCTTGAGTACGTTGGCGGCAAGGAGAACATCGCGGCAGTATCCCACTGCGTATCGCGTATGCGATTTGTCCTCAACGATCCCGCCAAGGCGGACGTTGCCAAAATCGAGGCACTGAAATCCGCCAAGGGCACTTTCACCCAGGCGGGCCAGTTCCAGGTCATCATCGGCAATACGGTCAGCGATTTCTACAATGACTTTATTGCCGTCTCCGGCATTGACGGTGTTTCCAAGGATGCCGTCAAGAGCGCAGCCAAGCAGAACCAGAATGCATTGCAGAAGGTCATGAGCGTGCTTGCGGAGATTTTTGCCCCATTGATTCCCGCCATCATCACCGGCGGTTTGATTCTCGGCTTCCGCAACTGCATTGACAGCATCTACTTTTTTAATAACGGCACCCAGACGCTGTGCGACATCAGCCAGTTCTGGTCCGGCGTTGACAGCTTCCTGTGGCTGATTGGCGAAGCCATCTTCCATATGCTGCCGGTCTGCATCTGCTGGTCTGTCACAAAGAAAATGGGCACGACCCAAAGCCTGGGCATCGTCCTCGGCCTGACGCTCGTCTCCGGCCAGCTGCTCAACGCTTACGCCGTGGCTTCTACTGCGGCGGCGGACATCCCGAAATGGGATTTTGGCTTCTTCACCATCAACATGATTGGCTATCAGGCGCAGGTCATTCCCGCCATGCTGGCCGCGTTCACGCTGGTCTATCTAGAAAAATTCTTCCGCAAGATCTGCCCGGCGGTCATCTCGATGATCGTTGTGCCCTTCTGCTCGCTGGTGCTGTCCGTCATCATCGCCCACACTGTCCTTGGCCCCATCGGCTGGAAGATCGGCACCTTCATTTCTGATATCGTCTACGCCGGCATTTCTGGCTCCTTCCGCGTGGTCTTTGGCGCAATCTTCGGTTTTGTTTATGCCCCGCTGGTCATCACCGGCCTGCATCACATGTCCAACGCCATCGATATGCAGCTGATCGCCGACTTCGGCGGTACGATGCTGTGGCCGATGATCGCGCTGTCCAACATTGCACAGGGCTCCGCCGTGCTGGGCATGATCTACCTGCAGCGCAAGAATGCTGCCGCACAGGAAGTCAATGTTCCCTCCTGCATCTCCTGCTATCTGGGCGTTACGGAGCCTGCCATGTTCGGTGTCAACCTGAAATTCCACTTCCCGTTTATCTGCGGCATGATTGGATCTGCCATCGCAGCGGTCGTCTGTGTGGCAACTTCCACCACGGCCAATGCCATCGGTGTCGGCGGCATCCCTGGTATTTTGTCAATCCAGCCCGCCTATATGCTCAGCTTTGCGCTGTGTATGGCCATTGCCATCGTCGTCCCCTTTGTGCTGACCGTCATCGTCGGCAGGAAAAAAGGCGTTGCCTGATTTTGTGAGGTGTATACCATGAATGATTTTAAAGATAAAGTTGTCTACCAAATTTACCCGAAATCCTTCATGGACTCGAACGGTGACGGCTTCGGCGATTTGAAGGGCGTCACCGCGAAACTGGACTACCTCGCCGACCTGGGCGTTGACTATCTCTGGCTGACGCCGTTCTTCCCCTCGCCCCAGCGCGACAACGGCTATGATGTGGCCGACTACCGTGCCGTTGACCCGCGCTACGGCACGATGGAGGATCTGGAGGAGCTTATCCGCGAGGCGGACAGGCGCGGCATCGGCCTGATGCTGGACATGGTGTTCAACCATACCTCTACTGAACACGAGTGGTTCAAAAAGGCGCTGGCCGGAGATAAGAAATATCAGGATTACTACATCTTCAAGGACGGCACGCCGGACCGCTGTCCCACCAACTGGGTCTCCAAATTCGGCGGTCCTGCATGGGAGTATGTACCCCGACTGGGCAAGTGGTATCTGCATCTTTACGACGTCATGCAAGCCGACCTGAACTGGGAGAACCCCGCCGTGCGGGAGGAAATGGCCGACATCCTGCGATTCTGGAAGGCGAAGGGCATCAAGGGCTTTCGCTTTGACGTCATCAATGTCATCTCCAAGCCGGAGGTCTATGAGGACGATTTTGAGGGCGACGGCCGCCGCTTCTACACCGATGGCCGCAACGTCCACAAGTACCTGAAGGAGCTGGTCGCCGCGGGCGGCATCGACGGCATGATCACGGTGGGGGAGATGTCCTCCACCACGCTGGAAAACTGCATCGGCTACACCGCTGAGGGCAATCACGAACTGACGATGTGCTTCAATTTCCACCACCTGAAGGTGGATTACAAGAATGGTCAGAAGTGGGAACTGATGCCGCCTGACCACATGGCGCTGAAGAAGCTGTTCCAGACCTGGCAGGAAGGAATGCAGGAGCACAACGGCTGGAATGCGCTGTTCTGGTGCAACCATGACCAGCCCCGTGCGGTCAGCCGCTTTGGCAGCGACACGACCTACTGGAAGGAAAGCGCCGAGATGCTGGCGGTGGCCATCCACTTTATGCGCGGCACACCGTACATTTATCAGGGTGAGGAGCTGGGCATGACGAACCCGCACTTCACGAAAATCGAGCAGTACCGCGACGTCGAGAGCCTCAACTACTACAGGATCCTGCGAGAGCAGGACAAGACCGAGGCCGAGACGCTGGACATTATCGCCCAGCGCAGCCGCGACGACAGCCGCACCCCGATGCAGTGGGACGCGAGCGAGAACGCCGGGTTTACCACCGGTACGCCGTGGATCGGCATTGCCGACAACTACAAGGCTATCAACGCCGCTGCCCAAATGGACGCCCCGGATTCCATCCGCAGCTTTTACAAAACGCTGGTGGCCCTGCGCAAGAAAATGCCGGTCATCAGTGCGGGAAAAATCGAGTTCTTGTACCCCGACAACGCGGATTTGTTAGCCTATCGCCGGTACGACGGCGAGACGGAGCTGCTGATTCTCTGCAACCTGCGGGAGCGGGAAATTGCCAAGCCCCTGCCCGTAGGCTGGACCGATGCCGAGAAACTGCTGGGTAACTACCCCGACACCGCCGACACGCTGCGCCCCTATGAGTGCGTAGTGCTGAAAAAGTGAAGGCTGCCGTATTATCTTTTCGCTATTGGGAGTTGACCGTATCCTTTGCGATAGTAACCTCATAGTGAGCAAGACAAAAGCACTTTCCCTTATTTGCAATGCAAATATAAGGGAAAGTGCTTTTTTGTAAGGGCAAAATTCCGCGTTTAAAGCTGTGCAAGACCTGCCGGGTGCCATTCGTCCCGGATGCCGATGTCGGCACAGACGATCTCACCGCAGAAGGGTGCGGAGCTTGGAGCTGTGTGCAGGGGCTTGCAGCTGTCAAACGTCACGGTCAGGTCTGCGCGGACGGCTCCCTCGGCGGCCTCACCCGTATCGGTGTTGATGCCGCTGGGCAGATCGACGGCCAGCACGAATGCGCCGCTTTCCCGCTGACGATTCATCAGCGCACAGGCAACCAGCCCGGCCGGGCGAAGGCTGCCGTGAAACCCGGTGCCATACAAAGCATCCACGACGGCGTCAAAGGGCTGTGCCGCCAGCGCTGCCGCATCGCGGCATTTGGTGACCGGCAGGTCTGCCAGGCGTGCATAGTTCGTCATGGCATCGGGCGTTTTAGGGTCGCCCTCGGCCAGCAGGACGGCCACGCGCCAGCCATCTTGGGCGGCGGCGCGGGCCATCACAAGGCCGTCTCCGCCGTTGTTGCCCTTGCCGCAGACGATGAGCAACGCCCCGCCCAGCGGAAGGTGCGCCCGCAGCTGGGTGTAGGCGGCCAGCCCGGCGTTTTCTATCATTTGCAGATATCTTCCACCGTATAGTCCCGATCTGAATCCCATTGAAAAGCTCTGGTCGAAGGTAAAGGCTCTTTTGCGCAAATTCAAAGCAAGGACGCTGGATGCTCTTCCAAATGCGATTCAGAACGCTTTTCACTCTGTTACTGTCTCTGATTGTTCCGGCTGGTTCCGCTTCTGCGGATATGCGCTTTAATTTTGAAAATTGCTATAAATAAGAATGAAGCGATGAGACCTGACACAGATTGTGCAAACAAAAAAAGAAAGCTGCCATCCATGAGAGAAAAATTCTCACAGATCGGCAGCTTTTCTCTTTAAAGTTGTTATGCCTTCGTTGTGGTCAGAACTTCATCATTGACCAGCTGATTGGCCTTATCAAAGGCTTCAATCATCTGGGTCGCTTTCGGATGGAGATAGACTTCATCCAGCGTTTTGGATTTGGGCGTGTGCCCGACAGCGCGTTTCAGGATATCCTTGGTGACGCCTGCGCGGTCACAAAGGCTGGCGTAGGTATGGCGGGTGGTGTAGGGCGTATAGGTGGCAAGCTTCCCGGCAAACTCCGGTTTGCGCTTACCATTTTCGTCGTAAGGATTCGGCTGGATGCCGATTTCCTCCAAGAAAGGATAGAATTTGCGGTTACGCCAGTTCTTCTCATTCCAGAAACCGCCTTTTCCATTGGGAAAGAGCGAACCGTTTTCCACAGAGGTGGCATACGCATGTTCAAAAACCGGGATGCCAAAGTCGAGAATGAGAATGATGCGGTTGCGTCCGGCTTCGGTCTTGCAGCCGCCGATCAGATAAGCACCGGATTCCGTGCGGTGAAAATCTTCGTGTTTGAAGTGCAGCAGCTCATAGATACGAACTCCGCAGGCCAGAAGAGCAATTACCATCTGCCCGGTGGGCGTGTTCTTTTGGCTCAGGATCAGCGTCACCTGTTCGTCCGTGAAAATCTCGCGTTCCGGAGATTTGCGTCCTTCGACTTTCAGGACAGATGCAAGGTTGGCATCCACGACACGCCAGCCAATGGCTGTGCGATACAGCTTACTGATAAGAGTACGCTCTTTTTCCAACATACTTTGAGACAGTCCGTTATCGGCCATCTTATCAAGGATGTTTTGGAAGTCCTGCGCATAGAGGGCGGCAATTTTGAAGTGCCACAGCGGACGGAGATATTTCCACGCAATGTCATAGAGCTCGCGAGCCTTATCGGACCGGCCCTTATATTCACGGGACTCTTTGAACATCCGGAAGCAGTCCTGCAGGGTAGAGTCCTGGTAAAAACAGGACAATCCACATGGACTGCCCTGCAAAAGTAAAGGGGGAGCATCCGAAGACGCTCCCCTAAGTGGATACACAGTTTAGTTGATTCCCAGCTCTTTCATAAGCTTGTCACGGTATGTTTCGTCTTCAGAAGCCCGCTTGACATCTTCAATACGGCTCTGATCGAGGAGTTTCTTGACGAGAAGTGCCATTTGATTTTTGCCTTTGATTTCGCCTTTGTTTTCCACTTTATCAAGCACATCGCACATATTGCGTGGGCCTCCAGTACAGTTTTTATTTTTTGCGTACCATGCAGCGCTTTTTGAAGAATGCGATGCCATAACAGAGGATGTCATCATAGTCGTCCCGGAAATCTGCTGCGTACATCCGGTCATTGATCTGCTGAATGGCAGTATCACAGGCATCCGGCAGAGCATCCAGAGTTTTTGCATACTTGGCTTCAAAAATTGCCACACGACCATTGCGGATGTCCTTTACAATAACATCGCTGCGCCCTTCGCCATGCTCTTTGTTGGATTCCACCACATAGCCAGCACCAGTAAAGATGCCTGCAAGGAAAGCGTGGTAAAAATCCTCCCGATAGTCATGGTAGCTGATGGTCATACGCAGCAGCTTGGTCATTTCTTTTGTCAGAGCTTCGCTGTTTCCGCTCCAGACTGCATCAAACAACGGGCTGCGGTTCCACGCCTTTGCACTGTCATCAAACCATTTGCTTACAGTGGTTTCAAAAATTTCCCGAATCTCTGCATTGGGAATCATCAACGCAGAGCAACCATCCGGCAGCGAATCCGGCAGATCCTTATCCCGCACCTTGGTCAGATAGCCCGTCAGATATAACACACTCCAAAGATTTTCCTCAGAGGAGTGCAGATAATCGTAGGTCAGGTTTTCTTCAATATGCTGAACAATGGAGCCGCCAGCCATCAGCGTTTCGAGCTTCGTGGTGATATTGTCACCTGCATAGTCGATAAAAGAACGGATAATAGCATTATCGCTGGTGTTTTTCCAATAGCTTTTCGGCTTCTGTGCTACACCATACTGGAAATCTCGCAGATAACTGATCACGTCCCACGGACAATAAATGTCTGCATCGCCAAAATGATAACCGTCGTACCATGCCTTGATTTCAGCAGACTGCGATTCAAGACCAGCATCCTTCAGCATTTGATCTACATCTGCCTGTGTGAAACCAAAGGATTCGCTCAGCCGGGGAGAAAGAATCGTATCCGAAACGAAATTGTTCGTCCCGGTAAAAATGCTTTCTTTGGCAATTTTCAGGCAGCCAGTAACAACAGCAAAGTCGAGCGAGGTATTGTCTTTGAGCGTGGTGCTCATCATAGCCCGCATCACGTCCAGCATCTGCGAATAATATCCGTTGCTGCTGGCTTTTGCAATGGGAACATCGTACTCATCCAGAATGACGACCGCCGACTTTTTGAAATGGATTTCCAGCATCCGGGTCAACAGCAAAAAGCAGCTTTTGGTTTCATCCATGGATGCAGTGCGTCCCAGAATCCGCTTAAAGATGCCTTTGTCATCGTCGGAAATAGCATCGTCATCCAAAAGAAACTGATAATCCTGAAATGCAAATGCCAGTTTCATGCACAGCATTCCATAGGCACTTTCAAAGGTCAGACCGTCCGTGTCCTTGAAAGAGAAAAATACCACAGGACACTGGTTCATCCATTTTTTGCAAAGTTCTGTGTTTTGGGAAATCGCCAATCCCTCAAACATCTGCTTGCTGTCTTTGGTGATGTCCAGAAAATTTGCAAGAGTGCTCATACCAAGTGATTTTCCGAAACGGCGAGGACGAGTGATCAAGTTGACTTTAGGAATGCCGCCATCCAGAATCTCTGCGATCAGATTGGTCTTATCAATATAATAGTATCCTTTGGTACGAATCTCTGAGAAATTCGAGATTCCAACAGGAAACATTAAATCTTTCATGCAATGCTCCTTTCCGCTCATAGAGATGAGCTTTCAGAACTTACTACTGTAAGTGTACCATGAAATATAGAATCATACAAGAATCAAGTGACATCGAAATAGAGCAGTTTTATTATGCTACGTTCAATCTGGTGGCTTTGTAACAGTCTGCGCACATTCCCTCATGGGTAGCTGCAAATTCTGCCGCCTGCATGATGGAGCCGTCCTTCAGCTTGACCCTCTTGATGGGCTGGTTGCACCGGGCACAGATGCAGGGCACAGGCGGCTGTTCCGGCTTTTGGCTGGTGGATTTCGGTTTCGGCTGCTTTTGCGGTTCTGCCTCCGGCTGCGGTGCGGCATCCTCCGGTAAATCCTCTCCGGCATAAACGTACAGGCCAAGGCCAAACATAGCAAGGTTCTTCACCAAGCACCGCATGATAGCTTTATTCACATCGAACATGGAGGCTGCTTCTACGGTGCGTTCTTCCATGCCGACTTTTTCACGGCGGCGAGTCTGCGGATTGTAGTCCCATTTCGGAGTGGTGTAGGTATAAGGCGTGGCTTTCATCGCTTTATTTGCGCTATCCAGTACAGGCAGCCACATTTCGTGCGAAACGCCCTCAATCGTGACCGAGGTGTACACCATGAAGCCGGTTATGGGATCATAAACATAGGGCAGACCGTTGAATTTTTTGACTTCATAGCTGGCAGAGGGATACAGCTTCTTCACCTCTGCCCAAGCATACGCCCAGCTTACATATTTCAGTTCCGTGTTGCCGGACTTTTTGACTTCCAGATGATCTTTGAAATCGATAGCAAATAATTTTACGAATGGATTTTCTGTGGCCATAATAAACCTCCAAGAAAAAAGGCGGCAGAGAATTTACTCCCTGCCACCTGATACAAGATTTATGCCGCATGAACGATGGTAAACCTGCGGCTGCTTACATTTTTGCTGTACTGGTTGAAAATGTCCGGCTGCTCTTTCCGCAGGCGTTGGGAATCCACACGCTTGCTTTCGGAGGATACCCATGACACCTTATAGCCCGGTGCTGTGCCATAGGCAGCATCCTGCATTTGCAGCTTGACCTGTTGCTCGATGGCCGTCTTTTCCTGTTCCATCTGCTCGATTTGGTCGGAAAGCTCCTGCCGCTTATCCAGAAGTCCATGCAAGGCACTCAGGTCAGCAGTCTTGTCCCGGTTGTCTACCTCATAAAGCTGGTTGATCTGCTGGGTGTCACAATCGCAACCGTTGGGTGCAGGGGGAATCTGGGGCACAACATGGTTCGTCCAGAAACGCTCTTCCTTATCAATGAGATCAGAAAGCACCTGTTTATCCGTCACGATTTTATGGATGACCAGCTCTCTGCCGAAAATCAGAGCCGCTACATACCAGCAGTCGAAACCGCTGACAGCTAAATAGTGGTCAACCTGAGCCAGATAGTGCGCAGGGATTTTTCCATCTGCCCACTTATCCGCAGAGAACGGCGAAACCGTCTTGCACTCCAATCCAGCTTTTTGTCCAACAATCAAACGGTCAAAGTCTGCCAACAGCAGCGAATGTTCCTCGCTTTGGTAGATGGCATTTGCCCGGCGCACCTTAAAGCCCGTTTCTTCGGAGAACCGCTGCGCCACATAATCCTCCAAGTCACGGCCCTGCCGCATGGCTTCGTTGTCCATATTCTCAATGGTATCGCTGATTTTATCGTGGTACACCTGAAATGCAGAACGGTAGGGATTCAGGCCAAGGATAGCCCCGGCATCCGTGCCGGTAATGCCGCTCTTACGGTAGCGGAGCCAATCCTCTTTGGGCAAATTCAATGTAGATACAAGTCGTTTCATGCAATGTTCAACCTCTCTTTCATCTGTTCTTCTACGATAGAGAAATCGTATTCCACCAAGTCTTTGATAATGGTTGAAAACTCGTCCACCAAGGTGCGGTCATCATCCAGCCACAGGGTATACAGGAAATCCAGAATATTCCGCTGCACCCGGAGATGGTTCCAAAAACGCTCGTCCATCTGCTTTTCGGTGTCCAGCGTAATCAAGGCACTGACAATGGTGCTTTTCATTGTGATCTCGTATGCCGTGGTACAAGTTGGCTTTGGAAAATCGGCTTCAATGCTGTTCAGGAACTCAGAAAATTCCCGGACAGCCCGATTGCTCACATCGTTCATACGTCCTCCTTTATGCTGCTGCCAGCACCATTCTGTAAGCCTTGTCGATCATGGGATTGCCCTCTGCGGTGCGCAGGAACAGGTTTTCGTTGTAGTTGCGAGTTTTACGGATGGGATCTGCATGGGTGGCAAAGTCGGAAACAGCGTTCACGAACCGCCAGCCATTCTTACCGACCCACTCCAAATCGGGTGCGTTGTAGTAGCGAGTCTTCAGTTCTTCCTGCAGGCGCAGATTATTCTTCCGCTGGCAATCGGACAGGTCCTCAGAAATCGGGAAAAACTCATTGATGAACTCCTGCACCTTGTGATCGGATAAATCGATGCGAGCCAGCTCATCGCCACGGTTGCCGAGTTCAACCATATAGTTGCTGGCCAGCTGCAGGGTTTCACGGGCATCCTGCACGCGGAGCAGAACATTTTCGGTGTGGCGTGCAGTCCAGCTGCGCTTTGCAGTATTCAGCGCGAGGTTCAGCGTGTTCTGGCAGACCACACGGATCGGAGCCATAGCTACTTTCACACCAGAACTTCCGTCATGACTGTTGAAGATCACAAGATATGGTAATACCTGATCTCCAGCGATAAGATATTTTCTCGGAAGCCTTGCCAGCATCCAGACCTTCTTGCCGCCCTGCAAAGAACCGGCAGTTTCGTAAGTAACACCCTCACCCAGCAGGTCATCGATGAACTGAAATGCTTCTTCGTTCTGCACAATGCGGTAGCGGTCGGATACCACACCCAGAACAGCATCATCGGTGCTGCGGACGTTAGCCCGATAGCCGGGAATCATAGCACCCGTGCCGGAATAGATATTACGGCTCTCCACCTGCCAATCCAGACCGGCCAGTTCCAAGGCTTCACGGCTTGCAGGGGCATCCATCACGATACGGCCAAGGCCATGCCAAGGGGTTTCACGGACAGAGAACATGGTTTCAACATTTGCAGACATAGTAAAATCTCCTTTTCGATTTGTTTTCGTTAGTTTTTCTTTTCGACTTCTTCAGCGATCAGCACGAGGACTTCAACAAGTACCGTGCCAAGTTTCTGAATGAGCTCGGGTAAAAAGTTCATGGGGATATCTCATTTCTGTGCGGATGCAGCTTAGAATGAAAACGTAATAGTGATGATGACAACGATGATACGGAACAGCATAGAAAATCACCTCCAGACATAAAAATAGCCCCTGAGTCTTTCGGCTCAGAGGTTTCGGATCACGATTATATTATCTGGGTGAGATTTTTTGGATTACAGTATGCAGAACAGGCTTGTTTTGCAAGTAGAAAGACGGTACAATAGTAAAAAATGAAACTGTGTTCTAGTTAAATAAGGTGGTGAAAGCAATGGGCGAAGCAATAGTCTATCATGTCATGCACATGGAAAAGTGCGTGGCACAGGTAAGCACGGCTGGTGAATGCAAGATTTACCTTGAAGATTTTATGCCATACGATTTAGTGCTGGAAGAATCGGATGATTTTGATGATCGAATCAATAATGTAACCAATTTTTATTATTGGTGTGCATCCCGTATGCTAACGCTGGATCGTACCTACGCAAAAGAGATTCTGAATAGTATCGGCGCATCTCAGAATGTTACGGATCGGGAGCGCGCACAGATTGCGCTTTCGTACCATTGCCTGTCCCTGCTGGATGTGTTCTGGGTAAAAGGGGAAATAGAGAATATCCGATTTGAGGATATCAATCTCTACACACACTCTTTAAGCAATGCTCTTGTGGATATTGCACTGCGTGGGCATCAGATGACTGTGACAAATGCACATCTTTTGGCAAATGATTTGTCCACTGGCGGATGCTATCCTAAAGCGTGGGTGCGCAGAGAGGATGGCTTCTATCTTTATAAAGATGGTGGACAAGATGCAGTCGAGCGTGAGGCGCTGGCAAGTAAAATCTGCCGATGCTTTGACTGCCATCAGGTTCTGTATGAGCAGGGAATGTTTGAGAACGAGCCGGTTTCCATCAGTAAAATCATGACCTCGCAGCGATATAGCCTTGTGACGTATGCAGCCTACGATGTCTACTGCACAAACCATGATTGGAACACGTTGGATAAAATTCTGGAACTGGATGCTCACGGATACTATATGATGAATATTCTGGATTATCTGGTGGGCAACATCGACCGCCATTGGGAAAACTGGGGTCTGCTGGTGGACAATGAGACGAATCAACCTATCCGTCTGCATGACTTGATGGACTTCAACCGAGCATTTCAGCAGTATGACACGCTGGATGGCGCAAACTGCCTGACCGTTGGAAAGCGGCATTTGAGCCAGAGAGAAGCGGCGATGGAGGCAGTACAAGCGATTGGCCTAAACCAGATTTGCGATGTAGAGAGTTCTGTATTTGTTGGATATGAGCAATATGGCGAAATGTTCAGCAGCAGATTGGAAGAAATGACCTCTAAATTTGTGCGAGATAGCGGTGAATGAAAACTGCCGTTTGTAGCAGATCTGTAGCAAATTGAGACTATTTAACGAATCATCGTTCTAAAAAACGAAAAGTCACCATGCATCACACGCAGGGGGTCTGAGGTTCGAGTCCCTAATTCTCCACCATACAGTTCGTACTCGAACCCGATTCTTTACGAGAAAGGGTTCGGGTACGTTTTTTGTTTATCGGAGGTTCTGCGGAAGGACTACTCGGAACGGTAAACGAGCAAAGGCAGGGTATCACTATGATAGTGGTATCCTGCCTTTTGCTTTGCGGAATCAAGTTCGCTTTGTGCGAACTTGGTCGTCATATCAGGGATGTTCTTTCATTGGCGGGTATGGTATACTCGGCTTAATAAACTGGAATGAAGTGGTGCACCACATGAAAGACGTACATTGTATAGAATTCCATACAGGCAGCAGAGAAGAGCGCATCCCGGAGCTTGCAAAGGACTTTCCATATACTGCCTCAAGAGCCACGTTGGATCGCTACATCGGCAGCACTGTGCCATGGCACTGGCATCAGGCGGTAGAGCTTTTCTACATGGAAAGCGGCTGCGTTGAATACACCACACCAGGTGGAAAACTTGTATTCCCGGCGGGAAGCGGTGGTTTTGTCAATTCCAACGTACTTCACACCACAAGGGCGATTTCTCAGACGGAAGAGAACGTGCAGCTTCTTCATATTTTCGATGTTTCTCTGCTGGCAGGGGAACGAGGAAGCCGAATCGAGCAAAAATACATTCTGCCCATTACATCCGACCCACAACTTGAGATCCTTCCTCTTTTACCGGATCATGCGGCAGGGCGAGAAATCCTGAAACGACTCAAAGGATCTTTTTGTTTGTCTTGTGATACATTCGGGTATGAGTTGAAACTGCGAGAGATCCTGACCGAGCTATGGTTAATGCTTGTGGAGCAATCGCATTCTGTAAGCTCTTCCAATAGGAACTCTGCCGGAGGCAACGATAAAATAAAGCTGATGTTGATTTATATCCATGAGCACTACCCGGAAACCCTCTCGGTCAAGGAGTTGGCAGCAGCAGCCTACACAAGTGAACGAGAGTGCTATCGCATTTTTCGTGAACACCTTCATACGACCCCGATCGCTTACCTGACCGCATACCGCATTCAGATTGCCTGCCAGATGTTGGCGGAAAGCAAGGCTTCTATTACAGAGGTCGGGGCTGCTTGCGGTATGGGAAATTCAAGCTATTTCGGAAAAGTTTTTCGGGAGGTTGTCGGCTGCACGCCACGTCAGTACCGATACAAACGGCAGAATAACAACACCATCTGACAGTATCAAGATATTATTTTTAGGCTGTAGGCGTTATAATGATAGTAGCAGAAGTGCACGATCCGTAAGTGCATATCAGATTTGAGACCCCCTTTGATTTTCGGATGGAGTTTGCGATGAGAGAAAGGATGGTCCCCTTGGAGCTGAATTGCAATACAGCAGAAGCCGCTCTGGCTTGGGCAGGGCAGCAGAATCCCGGAAATTGGATCGGACATTCCCGTTTTGTAGCCCTTGCCTGTAAAAATATAGCAGACAAATGCAACGATATGGATGCAGATCAGGCATACTGCTTTGGGCTGCTGCATGATATCGGGCGTTATGCAGGGGTAAGTTCTGAACGTCATTTTCTGTATGGAACGAGGATGGAAAAAAGCTGGACAGATCTGTATTTCTCATGCTTTTATGATCCAGGATATCCACACTTCTATCGGAACCTTTGACGTTTCAAAAGAAGATTTCCGTTTTATGGAAAAATTCATTCAAACCGCTGTCTATGATGATTACGACCGTTTGGTACAGCTATGCGATGCCTTGGCTCTGCCCACCGGATTTTGTCTTTTGGAAAAACGTTTTGTAGATGTAACGCTTCGGTACGGTGTCCATCCGGCAACGATAGACCGATGGAAGAAAACGCTTGAGCTAAAAAATCTGTTTGAAAAACGAATCGGAGGATCGGTTTATACCCTGCTCCCCGGCGTTCTGGAAAATAGTTTTTCGCTGGAGGTAACCGTATGATAAAAATCGCTTTTTTTGATGTAGACGGAACTTTGCTCAAGTTGGGCAGTAAGGTGCCGTCATTCCAAACCGTACAGACCTTACAGCAGTTGCAGGCAAAAGGGATCTTACTGTGCATGGCGACAGGCAGAGGCTACCTCTCCGTCCCACATTTTGAAGGCGTTGATTTTGATCTCTGGCTGACCTTCAACGGCTCTTATGTCCGTAGCAAGGATGCAGTGATCTCGAAGAACCCACTGGACGTTGACGACAAGCGCAGAATTTTGCATAATCTGAAGCAGATGCACCGGGCGGCTGCCATCAGCAACGAACACTTTATCGTGACAAATGGGACAGACCCGGACTTGGAGCAGTATTTTTCCTTCGGCAACGAGAAGCTGGTGATCTCCGAGCATTTCGACAAGCTCTGTGAGGAGGATATCTATCAGATCATGTGTTCCTGCAGCCCTTCTGAATACGAACGCATCCTGTTGGGAACCCACGCCACACAGATAACCGCATGGTGGGACAAGGCAGTGGACATCATTCCGCTGTCCTGCGGAAAGGGAAATGCTGTAAGAGCTGTTTTGGCGCATTACGGCTTTTCAAAAGCAGAAGCGATCGCCTTTGGGGACGGCCGAAACGACATTGAAATGCTGGAAGCAGTCGGCACAGGCGTTGCCATGGGAAACGCCCTCGATGAAGTCAAGGCAAGGGCAACAGATTGCTGCCGTTCTGTGGATGAGGAAGGCATCTATCATTATTGCCTTGAAAAACACCTCATCTAAAGGAGCTGTAGGAGCTGTTTTCTGGGTTTTTGTATCCGTCTACAGCAGGGTTTGGGGCAGGCACGCCCCAACAAGAAGCTGTCCCAAAGGGGCAAGAATTTTCAAGAATTGAAAATTTGTGGCCACGGGACGGTTCTTGCTCTCCACCGCTGCGCTCAAAACGCATTTCCGAAAGTTGTTTCCGAATTGTTAAGACGCAAAAATAAGTAGAGAGTTCCGCTGCTCGTGTATGTTGATCGCCGTTTGCTCCGAACGAAGTTCCTGCCCCTGTTTTGCAGCGGCGTTGGCCGAAAAGCCGGTATCACGCTCGGACGGCTCATGAAATTCTCAAGGTACGGCTTCCCCAAAAAGAAAATACCGCCCACGCAGTACAGGCGAAGGATTTTGTCGGGTGAAACAGACGGCAAAATGATCGGGTGTGTTGCGGGGCGGTAAATCTTCGCAGGAAATAAAACCGCACAGAATCGTTTCTTTACAGAAATCGCTGTGGATTTGTTGGGAATGATAACATAAGTATTGATGTGTGTCAACACTTCAGGATAATGAATACATCAGATGAATGAAACACACAAAGTACAAGCAAAAGCAAAGCAATGTTTTAGGAGAATGTTTTAATTTTCGCAGTTCAGGCGGACTTGGACGGTAAACACACCGTCTTTCTTTTTCGTATAGAAGTCACCATGGTTCTCCTGAACGATACGATTTATATTTTTTAGTCCGTAACCGTGATACTCTCCGATGCGGATTCCGCGAGAAGTATCACTGTATGGGTTTTCCAGCCGATAGAAGAGGCTTCGATACTGCTTGCGCAGCTGTAGATGAATGATTCTCTGTTCCGCTGGCAAGTCGCAACAGGCTTCAATGGCGTTGTCAAATGTGTTTCCTATAATGATGCTCAAAGACAACGATGAGATCGTCAGGACTTCAGGAATCGTCACATCCAGTTTGACTTTGATGTAGTTCCTTTCCGCAATTCGTAAGTAATAATTCAAAAGAGCATCAACAACAGGATTTCCGACCGCAGAAATATTTGTGGAACGCTCGAAAACATCCGTGGCAGCCTGTGCGATCTTATGAAGTTCTTCGGTATCGCCGTGCTCTGCAACTGCCTGCATCGCCAGAATATATTTCTTCACATCATGCCGCAGGGAACAGACTTCTTCCTGGCGTTCTTTGAGCTGCTGGTAGTATTCCATTTGAAGGTTGTACTGCTGCTCGTTGAACTTGACTTTGAATTTTTCCAGTTCATTTTCCCGGAGAGCTTCCACATAGAACACGATCAGGATGTTTATAAGGAGAAGCACAGCCATAAGACCGACCATATAATCTGGGAAATACTCATCCGCAGCATGATACTGTGCTACATAACAGACAGCAATACTTGAGATTTGGATTACAATGATTGGCAACAGCCATAGGATGCGCAGAGCATTTCCTTTTCGACTGAAAAAATGTGAGATCAAGACTACGAGTGGAATTTGAATCAGGTTTGAAAAAACGACATAAATCAACCGTGCTTCCCCAGCTTGCATCAGAATGTCGGTATCCGGGATGCGCAATCCGATCAGAAGCATTGCAAACACTTCCACCAAAGCAGCCAGTGTAAAGAAAGCTCCGCTTGCGAAAACCGCTTGCCATGGCCGCACTTCGTAGAACAGCAGTGCGAGGAGAAATCCGCCAACTAAAAGATAGATCGTGCGCTGCGTCACCCAGTCCGGGAATAAGCTCAGTGTACACTGGCCAACGATCATAAGCACAACATACACATAGAACCATTTTGAAACGAGCTCCTTTTTAGGAAACAGCCGACCGATAAAAAGCAGTAACAGGGCGATGTTGGCAAAGCTCCCTGCAAACTCAACGAAATAATAAAGTATCATCTTCCCAAATAAGCGTTGAAGTTCTGGTTGAACTCCTGACGCTTCCTCCTGCTGATCGGCAGCTGATGTCCACTGGAGAGAAAAACAGCGGTTCCAGTAGCGTAAACAATGTGTTCCATATTGACGAGATAACTTTTGTGTGGCGACACGAAGCATCGTTTGGGAAGCTGCTCCAAGGCTTCAGGAATGCTCATTCGCAATGTAAGGTCTTGCTCCTTGCAGTGGATCAGAACTTTATGCCCGTGGCTTTCCAGAAAGTAAATATCTGATGTTTCCAAGGACATGGTGATACCATCGTATTCAATCGTGAAATGTTTGGAGTTCAGTTCCTGAAGGACGGCATCCATCGCCGCAGCTAACAGCGTCTGATCCAAGGGCTTAACAAGATAACGGAATGCAATACCATATCCCTGCACAGCGTACTCATGCCGCTTCGTGACAAATACCACCAAAGGATGCTTCTCCATCTGAATCAAAGACTGCGCCAGCTGAAAACCGTTGGATGGCATCTCGATATCGAGAAGAAGCAGATCAAAGGATTTCTTCTGCATTTGCAATTCGCTCAGAAGTTCGTTTCCATCCATGTAAGTTTCAATGTCAAAGCAGCCTTGCACATCGTACTGCTGGACGCTTTGAACAATGCCATCAAGGTCTGATTTCTCATCATCGCAGACTGCAACGTGGTACTTCAGCATTTCGACAACCTCCACAAAATAATGTCCTGCTACTATTATAGACTGTGCAAAGGCTCCTTACAAGTAGCCTGACCTACCACTTTTGTCACCAGAACGACCAGTTTTGCCAAACCTCTTGATTTTGCTGAAATTTATGATACAGTGAAGCAAAAATCAGAAGATAAGGTGGCGCAACTGCAATGTGGGAACGCACGCTGTCTCAAAAATCAGTCCGTCTTTTCTGCGAGCAAAAAGTGATAGATGAAGCAAAGGCGGATGCGTATGTCTATGGGTACGAGTTGCTCATATCATCTGTTGTGAGCGTTCTGCTTGTTGTTTTAATCGCTGTTGTGTGTGGTGATGTGCGGTACGCACTTTCATTTTTGATTGGGTTTATCCCACAGCGAATCTACATTGGCGGATACCATGCAACATCGCACACCAGATGCTATTTGGCATTCTCCGGACTGGCACTTATCTGCATTTTGCTAAGTAAGGCAATCGCAGCAAATCACCTTTTCCGTATCCTGACAACAGTAGCTCTTTTGGGCATCTCTATCTTTCTCTCACCTATCGAAGCAAAGAATAAGCCTTTAAGTGAAAAGAAGCGGTCAAGTTACAAGATGGTCGCATCTGTTCTTTCGTCAATAGATTTCCTGCTTGCCATTTTTAATGTGCTTCCGTATACACGTCATGTAGTTTGCTACTATCTCTCCAAATGGGTATTGATTGTATTCTCAACAATTCCTTTGGTTCAACAAAAATTTAATGCCAACTTTTGTAGATAGGGAGGTGATAACATGAAAAAAAACAAATGGGTGCTGCTTCTTATCGCTTTTGTTGCATTTTTGGTATTGGTTTATTTTATTGGTGCTTGCCTTAATGCAACGGCAGAGGCATTGACAATTATTTCGCTCTGCATCGGCATACTGGTCATTTATTTAGTCGTAAAAGCAATCAAATCAAAATAAGGAAAGGAAAATGTGATCATGAGTAATAGCTACTATACCCATTGCTATCATGATATTTTGTATTCGTATGATTCCGGTGGACACCTTATGGATACTGCAAAATCGTACCATCAAGCTGTGGGAGGCTAAGAATGAAAAAAGGCAAAAGCAACTTTTTTCTTATTGCTCCTTTTGCCCTTTGGGGCTGCATTTCAGTATGGACTAGTAATCTTGTCCGATTGACAGATAAAAGCGCAGTACCTTATGCTTGGGCTTCTTTGTTTTTCTCATATGGAATCGTAGCAGTGCATTATATCCAAGTGGCAGTATCCTCCAAAGGCTGTAACAATGCCGAAAACGAAAAAATTGCATGGGTTCAGCTTGGGCTTTCAACTTTGTTCTTGATAGTAGCTGTTGTTCTAGCTATTCAATGAAGGAAAGCAAAGTAATCACCCAAAGCAGTGTAAGGTCACAATATTTTCTATTCCAGCAGTATTCTAGTAGTTTCAGCATTTGTATGGTTCACATTTATTTGCCGAGGAGTATACACCTGAAGGGGAAAATTTAATGAAGGTGATTCCAATGGAGCTTTAGTGTATTGAGTGAAGAAAAAAAATAAATTAGGAGGCAGTATACTATGACTAACAAAATCAAACGGCTGATTTCCATTCTATTGGTCACGGTTTTATTTCTCCTGACCATTCAGCCAGCATTTGCAACTGGAAATAAGAGAAAGATCGATGATTATTCGATAGAAGAACTTCTCAATCTTTCTGTGCAAGAACAAGAGAATCTCGGATTTATGTTTTGGCCGAGGTTCCAATGCGCATTCCTGTTTCTAATACAGACGGCTCAAGAGTTGTATCGTATATTGATGGAACATGGAGAGTTCTTTATACAAAGGCCAATGGATTGGGCTTTTATATGAGTGGAACTACCGTCGGTATTGGCCCGGATTTAATAAAAAATGTTTCAGGAACGGATTACTACACGAGCTATTCCGATAACATCGAACGAAGCTGCCCATTTTCAACGACAGCACTAGTTCCAGAACAAAGTATATATAATACAACCTATACATATGACTTCTATGATGTTGGAACTTATCTTGATTGCAGCGTTGGGTGTTATTTTGGAGTGGTTGGCTCAAGCAAACCAATCTATTGGAGTGCAACTACACAAGTTACCATCCCGAAATTATGATTTTGACCAGCTATGGATGAAATTGTTTTTGAACCCAGTGATGTCAATATGTTAGCAGCTTTAGGCATCGTCGAAAGTGTAAAGTTGTTTCCGTTTATGTTATCAATGGGAGAACTTCAATATGCTTGCGATTCAGAATATCGTTGCAAACAATTCGTGAATTGCCTTTCAGAATATTATCCTGACAGCCAAATTGAAGCTAGACAACTGTGGTCGAAATATCATGGTACAGCGAATGCGGTTCAATGTGATATGATAAATCATAAGCCACTGCGTGTTTGGGTCAGGAGTTCTGCCGATTGTTGGTGCGGCATTTATTATATTTGTTACTATGCAGCAAAGTATGGTACAAATAGAATTTTGCTTGCATCCAGAGAAGGTCTGAAAGAATTTATGGAAGGGAAAACCGATAAGATCTCACAAAAGTATTTGACGGAAGAAACTATTACTGAGTATGCCAAAAGATGGGGAAAGCTATTAAACGAAAACACCTCCATGCGTATTTGGCATGCGAACGATGTTAAAAGCGTTAACATAGATTATTTCGACCAGAGAATTATTAGTTTAGTATCGAGAATTCCTATTTCGGTTGGTGAACTTACCGCAGACGTATTAAAAGCGATTTCTGCTCCGGTAAGTGACTGGTATGTCATGAAACGCATAGAAGCACTTTTGAAAAAGGGTGTTCTTCAAGTCGTTATTCCAAACAAAATCTTTTATAATACCATCGTCCAGCTAAACGAAGAATAAAGGAATCCGAGCAAGTCGGCCCAACAGTCACCTCATTTCAACGAGAGGGGTGGCTGTTGGGTCAATTGTTCAAAAAGAAAAACTGAAGATAATAAAAAGTCTTGATTTCTCCATCAAAACATGGTATATACATTATACGAAACAGTGCTTTGAAAGAACGCTCCACCGTTCAATGATGTAGAATGAGAGGTGTCCGTCATGACCGCTGTAATCTACGCCCGCTATTCATCCGACAGCCAGCGTGAAGCGTCCATTGAGGGACAGCTGCGCGACTGCAAGGACTACGCCGAGAAGAACGGCATCACCGTGGTCGGCACCTACATTGACCGTGCCTACTCTGCCAAAACGGATGACCGCCCAGACTTTCAGCGGATGATCAAGGACAGCGGAAAGAAAATCTTCGACGTAGTTCTGGTCTGGAAGCTGGACCGCTTTGCCCGGAACCGATTCGATGCCGTGAACTACAAGTACCAGCTGGAAAAGAACGGTGTCCATCTGGTGTCTGCCATGGAACCCATCTCGCAGGGGCCTGAAGGCATTATGGTGGAGAGTATGCTGATTGGCATGGCGGAATACTATTCCGCCGAACTCGCCCTGAAAGTGGCGCGCGGTGAGCGCGAAAACGCCCTCCAGTGCAAGTACAACGGCGGTGTGGTGCCGCTGGGCTTCACCATCGGCAAGGAGGACAGGCTGTACCATATCGACCCGGAAACGGCTCCCATCGTGCAGGAGATCTTCACCCGGTACGCCGACGGCGAACCGGCTGAGAAGATTGCAGCATCCCTGAATGAGCGCGGCCTGCGTACCCGCACCGGGAAGCCGTTCGTAAAGAACAGCTTCTTCCAGATCTTCCGCAACCGCCGCTACATCGGCGAATACCGCTACAAGGACATTGTGACGCCGGGCGGCATTCCGGCCATTGTTGACCAGGACCTGTTTGACCGGGTGCAGCAGCGTTTTGAGCAGAACAGGATTGCCCATGGTCGGCCCGCAAAAGAGGATGTGAGCTATCTGCTGACCACCAAGCTGTTCTGCGGCAAGTGCGGTACGCTCATGGGCGGCGAAAGCGGCACAAGCCACATGGGAAACACCTACTATTACTACAAGTGTGGCAAAGCCAAACGCCACGGCAAGGCGCACTGCGATCTGAAAGCCATCCGCAAAGAGCCGTTGGAACGGTTCGTGGTGGAGACTGCCATCAAGGTGATTTTCAGCGATGAAATCATCGAACGGCTGATAGATTTGATTATGGAAGCCCAGCAGCAGGAGAACACCCGGCTGCCTGTCCTGAAAGAGCAGCTCCGGGATACGGAGAAGCGGTTGGCAAACCTTCTGGAAGCCATTGAACAGGGCATCCTGACCCCGACCACCAAGCAGCGGTTGGACGAGCTGGAAGCCCAGAAGGAAGCTCTGAACACCAGTATTCTGGAAGAAGAACTGAAAAAGCCCGTCCTGACCCGTGAATGGATTCGGTTCTGGCTTGAGAAATTCCGCAAGGGTGACGTGGGCAGCACGGAACACCAGCGGCAGATCATTGATACCTTTGTCAACTCGGTCTACGTCTTTGATGACCGGGTCGTACTCAATTTCAACTTCACGGACGATGCCAAAATGGTCACTCGTGAAGAGGTTTTAGGTTCGAGTGCTGTGGAGAATGCTCCACTCAAAGATTCGTTGTCATTCGACAGCGGATTTTTTATTTATCAGAATTTCTTGAATGGAAAACGCAGCGGCATGGAATGGAATGCCGCTGCGTTTTTCTTGTTTGAGATCAGGCGGTGCTGCCCTGAAAGAGTGAAGACGTAAAATTTTATCGTGGAATTTTGTGCAGGGTGATAAAATTGAACTGCGGGCATGGAATCCTCCAAAAGGAGAGGGAGGATATGCTATAATGAAACTGATTTATGGGATGTCGGATGTGGGCGCTGCTTGATAAGGGCGCTCACGAGAGGAGGCGGCAGTGGATGGACCTACACTCGGAGCGACTGGAAGCAAAGCTGAACGCGGTGGACTGGGCGGTGCGGGATGTGCTGGTCGGGACGGTGCGCAGCCCGCAGCAGCTGGATATATGCCGGAGGCATCGGTTCTATTATATCCCGGCGGAGCAGCTGGGAGACGAAGCCTTTTCGGTCCGCATTGTCGCCCTTTACCAGTCCCAATATGTATTCGGCCCGCAGGCAGGCGTCCAGTACTACGGCGAGGTCACGAAGTGCAGCCCGGTCTGCCGGGGCGACATTACGGAGCTTCGGGCACGGAAGGGGACAGAGCAGAACCTTTATTATCGCTTCGAGATCCGGGAATGGAAGCGGCTGAACCGGCCCATTGCGGCACGGGAGAGCTGCTTTGTAAAAGGCCTCACCAGTCGGTTCCAGCTGGAACACAGTGCAGAAACGCCGGAACTCTGGCTTCGCTCGCAAGAGGAATACCGGCTCTGTCTGAACCTGAGACAAGCGCTCGCCGACACCTCCATCAACGAGGCGGACAACGACCTTGGCTTTGCGTTCCGGGATTTCGCGGTGCGCTTCGAGGGAGGAAAGATCCTTGTTTCGGACAAGGGATGGGTCTTCGCGCAGTACGAGACCGCCGATTTCCTCCAAAATGCGGAGGGCGTGCTCCGGAAGCTGTACAGGGAGTGCGTCCAGAGGGATTCCATGAATGAACTCTCCAAAATTTGAGAGAGGACAGCAGCTTTATTTCTGCACACCGGCGGCGCACTGCTCGATGAACTGCTTGGCGACGCGGGGGCTGCGGCCTCCGGCCCGGATGGCGAAGGCCTCGGCCTTGGTCAGCAGCTGGTCGTGGGGCATTTCGATGCCGTGCTGCTTGGCAAGCTCGGTGAGGATGACTTCGAAGCGGGCTTTTTCGGGCCGCTGGAAGGTGACGGTAAGGCCGAAGCGGGCCGAGAGACTCATCAGCTCCTGACGGGTGTCGGCCTCGTGGATGTCGTCACCCGAGCGGTCGGAGAGCGTCTCCTTGATGAGGTGGCGGCGGTTGGAGGTGGCGTAGACGGCGATGTTTTTGGCCCGTCCGCCTACGCTGCCCTCGAGGATGGCTTTCAGGGCCGCGAAGTTATCGTCGTTGGCCGTGAAGCTCAGGTCGTCGATGAAGAGGACGAACTTCAGCGGGTTCGCGGCCAGTTTGTCCATCAGGTCGGGGATCTGGTAGAGCTGATTCTTCTTGACCTCCACCAGCCGCAGGCCGTCGGCGGCAAACTCGTTGGCGATGGCCTTGACGGTGCTGGACTTTCCGGTACCGGCGTCGCCGTAGAGCAGCACATTGTTGGCGGGCATTCCGGCCAACAGGGCGCGGGTGTTGGCGATGACCTTTTCCCGCTCCTGCTCATAGCCCGGCAGCTCGTCGAGGCGCTGGGGGTCGGGGTAGCGCACTGGTACCAGTTGTCCGTTCTCAACGGTAAAGACGTGGTGCTTGGCGAACATCCCATAGCCTTTTTTGCCTACCTCGCTCATCCGCTGGGTGTAGGCGGCGCGGAGGTCGATGTCCTTCGTCTCCCACCGGGGCAGGAAAGGCAGCGGGTCGGCGGCGTCGGCAGCTTTCAGCAGACCGTCCAGCGTCAGGCCGCACAGCTGCTGCAAAAAGTCCAGCTCACCGTCCAGCGCCTTCTGAAGGACGGGCGGCACCTTGCTCACCGCTGCCTGCCGGACGCAGACCGTTTCGGCTTCGAGGACGGCGGCGGAGAGATATTCGCCGAAGTTGGTGGTGTGCTCGAAGAGGGCGGATTCAAAGGAGGCTGCAGCACCGCATACTGCCCCTGTGCTCCGGGGGGCTGCCGCCATCCGGTCGGTGAGGTCTACGAGCTTTGCAATGACGTCATCGTCCAGCAGTGCGCGGAAGATGACCAGCCCGTGGAGACGGGCGTTCCATTCGTTAAGATTCATAATGTATCCTCTTTTGTTATACAGTCTCTTGAAATGTGGCAAGGCTCTCCCTTTGGGAGAGCTGGCGCGGGAGTGCCTGAGAGGGCAGGCTTTGCACGATAGAGCCGCTGCACAGCGATCGGAAAGCGGCTTTTGTCAGAGCGATGCTATCGCTGCGTCTATGCCTCTCGGCGAGCGACCTTGCCCTCTCCGTCACCTTTGGTGACACCTCTCCCAAGGGGAGAGGCTTTTGCTCGCGTGCAGGCCGCAGCCTGAAAATTAAGCGCGTACTCCCAAAGTATACAGCGATGTAAGTCCCTGCGCAAGATGGTGTTTAATTATCTTCATCTTTGCCGTGATTCACGTTACAAATCGTCGATTGACAACGGCCCGATTTATAGTATAATTGACCCAACAAATGCACAGATGGGAAAAAGTAACGCAGGATACCTGCTTTTCAGAGAGCTGCCGGGGGATGCAAGGCAGCAGGCAGACCATGCGCGAAATCCTCCCGGAGCAGCCTGCTGAAGGACGATTTATGGGACGTCTGCTAAGCAGCGCCGGTGGCAGCCGTTAGCGTGCAGGGCTTTGATGGAAGTCCGTGAGAGGGCGCAGTTGCGTCAACGAGAGTGGTACCGCAGAGAGCTTTTGGATTCATTCCGGGTCTTTGTCTCTTGGATAAGGGGACAGAGACCTTTTATTTATCAGGTGCTGCCCCCCGGAGAAGCCGTTTTCTTAGGCGCTGCACGGGCAAGCTTCCTCGTCGTCCGGCGCACCCTGCTCACGGAAACAGCTTCTGAGCGTGTTGGGAAAAAGTGTGTAAAGTGGAAATTGGAACGGAACAGGAGAAACTCACCATGCAGTTGAACGGTTCTCAAATCTTTGTGGAGGTGCTCTGTGAGCAGGGGGTGGACACCATCTTCGGCTACCCCGGCGGCGCAGTGCTGAACCTCTACGACGAGCTGTACAGAAATACCGACCGCATCACCCATGTGCTGACGGCCCACGAGCAGGGCGCGTCCCACGCGGCGGACGGCTACGCCCGCGCAACGGGCCGCACCGGCGTGGTGCTGGCCACCAGCGGCCCGGGCGCAACGAACCTCGTCACCGGCATCGCCACCGCTTACATGGACTCGGTGCCGATGGTAGCCTTCACCGGCAACGTGACCACGGATGGTCTGGGCAGCGACAGCTTTCAGGAGGCCTATATCGAGGGCATTACGATGCCCATCACCAAGCACAACTTCACGGTGCGCCGGGTCGAAGACCTCGCCGACACCATGCGCGCGGCCTTCCGCATCGCTCAGAGCGGCCGCAAAGGCCCGGTGCTGGTGGACATCCCGAAGGACATTACCGCTGCGGTGTGTGAGTTCACCCCGAAAAAGCCCGAACCCATCCGCACGGTGGTCACATTCGACGAGCAGCAGGTCAAGTGGGCGGCAGACATCATCAACGGTGCCCAGCGGCCTCTGGTCTACTTCGGCGGCGGCGTCCGCTCGGCGGCCAGCTGCCAGCCCCTGCGGGATCTGCTGAAAAAAGCGGAGATCCCCGCCACCCATACCCTGATGGCCGCAGGCGTCGTGCCCTACGGCGACCCGATGAACATCGGCATGGTGGGTATGCACGGCTGCTACACCTCGAACCGGGCCGTGGCGGACTGTGACGTCCTCATCGCGGTGGGCACCCGCTTCTCGGACCGTGTGGCCCTGAACCCCAAGACCTTTGCTAAGAATGCGACCATCATCCAGATCGACATCGACGCCAGCGAGCTGGGCAAAAACGTGGACGTGGACCTGTCCATCGTGGGCGATGCCGCCTATGTGCTGAACGCCATGCTGCCGCTGGTGGAAGAGAAAAAGCACCCTGACTGGATGAAGATGATCCACGAGTGGCAGGCGCAGGATTACCACCCGGTGTCCGACGCCTCCCGACTGATGCCCCATCAGGTCATCGGCGAGGTCTGCAACCAGTGCGGCCCCGAGGCCGTCTACGTCACCGACGTGGGCCAGCACCAGATGTGGGCAGCGCAGTACATCCGCCACGCCAAGAGCCGCGGCTTCATCACCAGCGGCGGTCTGGGCACCATGGGCTTCGGCTACGGTGCAGCCATCGGCGCACAGATGGCACTGGGCCGTGACCAGCGGGTGGTCATGTTCACTGGCGACGGCTCTTTCCATATGAACCTCAACGAGGCCTGCACTGCCGTCAGCTACGAGCTGCCCATCATCACCGTCATTTTCAACAATCAGGTGCTCGGCATGGTGCGCCAGTGGCAGACCGCTTTCTACGGTAAGCGCTTTTCCCAGACCGACCCCCACCGCAAGACCAACTTCGTCAAGCTGGCCGAGGGCTTCGGCCTCAAGGGCTACCACTGCGAGAACCTCGCCCAGTTTCAGGAGGCTTTCGCCGACGCCCTCAAGCAGAAGGGGCCGACATGGATCGAGTGCATGATCGACAAGGACGAAAAAGTCCTGCCCATGATCCCCGGCGGCGGTGACATCAACGACATCATCATGAAATAAGGAGGACACAGCGACATGGAATCCAATCAGCGCAGGGTCATCAGCCTGCTGGTGGACAACCAGAGCGGCGTTCTGGCCCGGGTGTCCAGCCTGTTCTGCCGCAGAGGCTTCAACATCGACAGTCTGACCGTCTCGGCCACCAACGACCCCACGGTCAGCCGCATCACCGTATCCGTCTCGGGCACGGAGAAGGAGCTGCAGCAGCTCATTCTCCAGACCGAGCGGCTGGAAGTCACTCGTCAGGTCTTCGTGCTCAACGAGTCCACAGCCCTCGAGCGGGAGCTGCTCCTGCTCAAGGTCATGGCGAACGTCACCAACCGCGCCGAGCTGCGGGAGATCGCCGGTATCTATAAGGCAAAGATCATCGACCTGTCGCCGGACAGCATGGTCTTTGAGCTGACGGGCCGCCCTGAGAAGATCGACGCCTTCCTGAAGCTCATGGCCGACTACCAGATCCTCGAGCAGTGCCGCACCGGCGTCACCGCCCTCGAGCGGGGCGGGATGCATCAGCATATGCAGAAGCCCTCGCAGGAAGTCCGGGCCGCGCAGTTCCCTCTGCCGGGCACGCGGTGCCATTAAAGCCCTCTCAGTCTGCTCCCCCAAAGGGGGGGCCATTGGCAAACTTGCTTTTCCGCTCCCCAGTGAGCGAAAAATATACGATGCTTACATTTGTCCTACACTGAAATAACGACATCAAAAGGAGAACACTATCATGGCGATCAAGAAATACTACGATTCCGACTGCAACCTCGGCGTGCTGGACGGCAAGACCGTTGCTGTCATCGGCTTCGGCAGTCAGGGCCACGCTCATTCCGAGAACCTCGCCGAGAGCGGCGTCAACGTCGTCGTCGGTCTGCGCAAGGGTTCCGCTCACTGGGAAAAGGCTTCGGAGTTCGCAGCAACACACGAGAACTTCAAGGTCATGGAGGTCGAGGAGGCTGCCAAGGCAGGCGACGTCGTCATGATGCTGGTCCCCGATGAGCTGTGTGCTGACATCTACAACAAGCAGGTCGCTCCTTACATGACCGAGGGCAAGGCTCTGGCCTTCGCACACGGCTTCAACATCCACTTCAAGACCATCACCGCTCCGAAGAACGTCGATGTCATCATGATCGCTCCCAAAGGCCCCGGCCACATCGTCCGCCGCCTGTACACCGAGGGTGAGGGCTGCCCCTCTCTGATCTGCGTCGAGCAGGACTTCACCGGTAAGGCAAAGGACATCGCTCTGGCATACGCTTCCGGCATCGGTGCCGGCCGCGCAGGCATCCTCGAGACCACCTTCAAGGAGGAGACCGAGACCGACCTGTTCGGCGAGCAGGCAGTGCTTTGCGGCGGCGTCTGCGAGCTGATCCATGCAGGCTTCGACACGCTGGTCGAGGCTGGCTACGAGCCTGAGATGGCCTACTTTGAGACCTGCCACGAGATGAAGCTGATCGTTGACCTCATCAACGAGGGCGGCTTCTCCAAGATGCGCTACTCCATCTCCAACACCGCAGAGTACGGCGACTACCGCACCGGCAAGCGCCTCATCACCGCCGAGACCCGCAAGGAGATGAAGAAGGTCCTGACCGAGATCCAGGACGGCACCTTCGCTTCCGAGTTCCTGACCGAGATGAGCCCCAACGGCGGCCGCAAGGTCCACTTCCTCGCTCAGCGCCGCATGGAGGCCGAGCATCCCATCGAGAAGGTGGGCGCAGAGCTGCGCAGCATGATGAGCTGGCTGAAGAAGTAAGACCTCTCAGTCGCTGACGTGACAGCTCTCCCAGAGGGAGAGCCGCTGGCGTGTCGGTAAAGCCCACGCCGGACGATTTGAGTTTATTTGGATGTAAAGCGCCGGGCGCTGTTCTCGCACTCAGCTGCATGGATACTTGCTCTTTTATCAGGAGCGAATTGAGTTTGATGTCGCTGAAGAGTGAGAGCGGAGCCCGGCATTTTGTGATAGAGGCAAAAGCCTGCCCGGCATGCCAATGGCTCCCCCTTTGGGGGAGCTGGCAGCGCCAGCAGGCGATGCCTGAGAGGGTATAAAATGAGAAGTGACAACGTGACCAAAGGCTCGGAGCGCGCGCCCAACCGCAGCCTGTTTTACGCTTTGGGCTACACCCCGGAAGAGCTGGACCGCCCCCTCATCGGCGTGGTGAGCGCCTACAGCGAGATCGTCCCCGGCCACATGAATCTGGATAAGGTCGCCGAGGCCGTCAAGGCCGGTGTCCAGATGGCAGGCGGCACCCCGATCCTCATCCCGGCCATTGGCGTCTGCGACGGCATCGCCATGGGCCATGTGGGCATGAAGTACAGCCTCGCCTCCCGCGAGCTGATCTGCGACAGCGTGGAGACCATGCTGATGGCCCATCAGCTGGACGGTCTGGTGCTGGTGCCCAACTGCGATAAGATCGTCCCCGGCATGGTCATGGCCGCCGTCCGGATGGATGTGCCCGCCGTGGTCTGCTCCGGCGGCCCCATGCTGGCCGGCACCTACGGCGGCGAGGAGGTCAGCCTCTCCAAGATGTTCGAGGCCGTCGGTGCCTATAAGGCCGGCATGATCTCCGACGAGCAGCTGGAAGACTGCACCTGCAACTGCTGTCCCAGCTGCGGCAGCTGCTCCGGTATGTACACCGCCAACAGCATGAACTGCCTGTGCGAGGCCATCGGCATCGCCCTGCCCGGCAACGGCACCATCCCCGCCGTCTACTCCAAGCGCCTCCAGCTGGCAAAGCACGCCGGTATGGCCATCATGGAGATGGTGAAGAAGGGCATCACCGCCCGCCAGATCATCAACGAGCGCTCCATCCGCAACGCGCTGACCTGCGATATGGCGCTGGGCTGCTCCACCAACACCGTCCTCCACCTGCTGGCCATCGCTTACGAGGCCGGTGTGCCCATCGACCTGAAGCTCTTCAATGAGATCAGCGCCAAGACCCCGAACCTCTGCCATCTGGCTCCCGCAGGCCCCACCCATATGCCCGATCTCTACGCCGCTGGCGGCATCCCCGCCGTGCAGGCTGAGCTGGCCAAGAAGGGCCTGCTGGACCTCGATGTCCCCACCGTCACCGGTAAGACCCTCGGTGAGAACATCAAGGGCGCTCATATCCTGAACGACAAGGCCATCCGTCCCATCGAGGATCCGTATTCCCCGACCGGCGGCCTGCAGATCCTCTGGGGCAACATCGCCCCCGACGGCTGCGTCGTCAAGCGCAGCGCCGTCGCCCCCGAGATGCAGGAGCACTCCGGCCCGGCCCGCGTCTTCAACAGCGAGGAGACGGCCATCGCCGCCATCTATGCGGGCAAGATCGTCCCGGGCGACGTGGTGGTCATCCGCTACGAAGGCCCCAAGGGCGGCCCCGGTATGCGTGAGATGCTGAACCCCACCTCCGCGCTGGCCGGCATGAAGCTGGACAAGACCGTGGCCCTCATCACCGACGGCCGCTTCTCTGGCGCTTCCCGCGGCGCGGCCATCGGCCACGTCAGCCCGGAGGCCGCTTCCGGCGGCCCCATCGGCCTCATCGAGGAGGGCGATACCATCCACATCGACATCCCCAACGCCAGCATCACGCTGGAGGTTTCGGATGAGGTGCTGGCCGAGCGCAAGGCCAAGTACGTTGCCCCCGAACCCAACATCAAGACGGGCTGGCTGTCCCGCTACGCCCGCATGGTCACCAGTGCAAACCTCGGCGCAGTGCTGAAGTAAGCACGCCGTAGAACCAGACAGCTACAGAAAAAGCGCCCTGCCGATGACCCGGCAGGGCGCTTTGGTCTGCTATGATATTTGAGCTTACTTGGTGCCGTAGATACGGTCGCCTGCGTCGCCCAGACCGGGGACGATGTAGCCGTTCTCGTTCAGGTGGTCGTCCTGTGCGCCGAGGTAGATGTCCACATCAGGGTGTGCCTCGTGCAGGGCCTTGATGCCTTCGGGAGCAGCGATGAGGCCGATGAACTTGATGCGCTTTGCGCCGTGCTTCTTGATCTGGGTGATGGCGTCGATGGCGCTGCCGCCGGTCGCCAGCATCGGGTCAAGCACCAGAACGTCGCGCTCGGCGATGTCCTGCGGCAGCTTGCAGAAGTACTCCACGGGCTGCAGGGTGGTCTCGTCGCGGTAGAGGCCGATGAAACCCACCTTTGCAGCGGGCAGCAGGGTCAGCATACCGTCCAGCATACCCATGCCGGCGCGGAGGATGGGCACCAGAGCCAGCTTGCGGCCGGCGAGGACCTTGGTCTTTGCCATCGTGATGGGCGTCTCGATCTCCACCTCTTCCAGAGGCAGGTCACGGGTAGCCTCGTAGCACAGCAGGGTTGCGATCTCGCCCACGAGGTCACGGAACTCCTTGGTGCCGGTCTGCTTGTTGCGCAGAATGCTCAGTTTGTGCTGCAGCAGCGGATGCTCAACGATCATAGGGGTCATAATACACGCTCCTTATATTGTGAATAAAAATATGGAACACGAAGGGAACCTCTCAGTCTCGCTCGCGCTCGACAGGGCCGGGACGGAGAGGTTAACGGTTTTCAATGGCCATCAGCTTGGCGATGCGCTTTTCGTGGCGGCCGCCCTCGAACTCGGTGTTGAGGAAGAGGTCTACCAGCTGGCAGGCGAGGCCGGGGCCGACGACACGGCCGCCCATGCACAGGGCATTGGCGTCGTTGTGGCGGCGGGTATACTCACAGCTGAAGCTGTCAGAGCAGCAGCAGGCGCGGATGCCCTTGACCTTGTTGGCCGCCATGCTGATGCCCACGCCGGTGCCGCAGAAGAGCAGCGCCTTGCTGCACTGGCCGCTCACCACAGCGTCGCAGGCGGGCAGGGCCATGTCGGGGTAGTCCACGCTGGCGGTGCTGTGGGTGCCGAAGTCGATGTATTCCAGCCCCAGTTCGTCCAGATGTGCCTTGACGGCCTCTTTCAGTTCAAATCCGCCGTGGTCGGCGGCAAGTGCGATGGGTTTTGCCATTGGTGTCAATCCTTTCCCTTTGCAGTATCTTCGGGTGTTTCGGTACGGGCGGCCTCTGCGGCCAGACGCTCAGCCCGCTCCCGCTCGGCCTGACTCAGCCGGTGGTAGTCCGGCAGCAGGGCCTCGGGCAGGACGGCTTCGCCCCGCTGGGCCATCTGCTTTGCCACATAGGCCACCGCAGCGGCACGGCCATTGCGGAGGGCCGGGGGCACGCAGAGCACGCCCGGGACGTCGCTGTATTTATTATAGCACAGAGCCGCGCCATCACCAACAAAAAACAGGGGCTTTTTGCAATTTTCTACGAACTCTGCAAGGTCTGCCACGGCCCGGGCGTCGTCGTCCAGCAGGCGCTCATGGGTCTCGAGGTCAAAGGCGGCGCTGTATACCTGCGCGCGGCGGGCGTCCAGCGCACAGAGCACGGTGCCGCTGCCGGTGTGGGCCGCTGCCAGCGCTTCCAGTGTGGACACCGGGGCGCAGAGGGTCTCCCGGGGGAAGGCCAGCCCCTTGACCGCCGCCAGCCCGATGCGCAGCCCGGTGAAGCTGCCGGGGCCTGCATTGACGCCGTAGAGGTCGATGTCCCCGCAGCCCATGCCGCAGAGGCTGAGGCAATGATCGACGAGGGGCATCAGGGTCTCACTGTGGGTCATGCCCGCGTCGAGATAGCATTCGTAGAGCAGGCGGTCATCCTGCAGCAGGGCCACGCCCAGCGTCTTGCCCGCCGTATCCACGGCTAAGATGTTCATACTTCTGCCCCCTCAATGGTGATGCGGCGGGTGGTGTCGTCCACACGCTCGATGTTGATGCGGATGGGGTGTTCCAGTGCCAGCAGGTCGGCGAAGTTCTCGCTCCACTCTGCCGCCACCACAGCGCCCTCATCCAGATAGTCGTAGAAACCGGCCGCGCACAGGTCGTTCTCCGTAGAGATGCGGTATAGGTCAAAGTGCGCGAAGGGCCGCGGCCCGCGGTAATAATTCACGATGGCGAAGGTGGGGCTGCTGACCGGGTCGGTACAGCCGAGGCCTTTGGCCAGACCCTCACAGAAGGCCGTCTTGCCCGCGCCAAGCCCGCCGGTGAAGGCGATGAGCGCGCCGGGTGCAAGATGCTGTGCCAGCCGCTCGCCCAGCGCCACCGTCTCCTCGCGGGAGTGGGTGATAAATTCAGACATGGGTATCCTACCTCATATGTTCCGATGTAAAAAAGGGATGGCATATCACTGCCATCCCTTAGTATAAACGATTTCCACCAAAAGTGCAACGCTCAGGCGGCACGATCCAGAACTTCTCCGATGATGTCGTCCACGGTGATCTCGTCCGCACGCTGGGCCAACGAGTAGTTGGCCGGCACGTTCAGGCGGGCGTTCGGGTCGCCGTAGAGCACCAGATAGGCCGCTGCGGCGTGGGGACGGCGGCCGCCCTGCTCGGTGTACCAGATGATGTCGTTCTCGCCGTAGGTGTCCTTGGCGTGGGTCACGGCCCCGCCGATGGTCATCCCCATGCCGAGATGGTTGACGGTGTCCCAGAGCATACTGCGGGAGTAGACGGTATAGACGTTGTTCACATAGCCCAGCACAGCCCGTGCGCCTCCGGCCAGCAGAGCTTCGGCCATCGACTCGTCCACGCTGCCCGTGACGCCCAGAAACTCGCAGGTCTCGGAGTAGACGATGGTGCTGCTGAGCTGGCCAGCGCGGTAAGCATTGCGGAAGAAATCCGCTGTGGCGCAGTAGAGGCCGTTCATCTTGATGACCCGGTGGGACAGCAGCTCAAAGCTGTAGACGATGTCCTTATAAAATGTGGACTCCTCCGTCAGCAGGATGATGGGCTCGGTGCGGGTGCGCTTCCAGAGGGCACCGTAGCTGTAGGTGTAATAGGCACCGTGGGCGCTCAGGATGCACAGGTCGTACCGGTCCATCCGGCGCAGGTCAGCCAGCGTCACCCGGGTGTTCATGGTCGTGCGGATGCCCATGCCCTCCCAGAAGCCCTGCATATAGGAATAATAGGGGAAGCGGGAGCTGTTCACCGTGTTGTCAAAGGCGTAGTAGATGGCAGCGCGGCCAATGGTGTCGGGCAGGGCATTTTCGTCGCTCTGCCGGGCGTTCTGCCGGGCCGCTGCAGCTTCCCGGACGTCCTCCGTCAGGGGCATCTCCGCACAGGGGGAGGCCTCGGCGAGGCCGCGCGGGGGGCGCAGGCCGTTCTCCCCGGCATCAAGGGTCATCTCCTCCAGCTCGTCGGCGGGGGTGAACAGGATGCCGCCCAGCACGCCGCAGCTGTAGGTGAAGCTGACGATGCCGTTCTCCTCATCGGTGCGGATGGAGCTGCGCCGCACCAGCCCTTTCCGGGCCAGCCCGTCCAGCTCATCCAGAGCCGCAGCGCGCCGCTGTTCCCGGGACATCTGCTCGTATTCTTCGCTGCCGGTGAGGGCCGTGACAGCGGCGTCCGCCTGCTGCATCTGGGCGGCATCGGCGGCAGTGAGGGTGGTCTTTGCCTCAGCCTGTGCCTCGTCCGTCCCCTCGGCTGCCCACGCAGCAGGGGCCAGAACGGCCGTCAGCACCAGTGCCAGTGCGCAGACCGCGCACAAAAATCGATGGCGTTGTTCCTTCATATATAATATTTGTTCCTCCAAGAACGCCGGACAGCGGCCATCTGCCGCCCCGGTATGTCTCATTGTAGAGGCCCGGTCTGCCTTTGTCAAGCGTTCTGCGCCGATTTTGCAAAGCTGTCACAACCGGCCATCTTGCGCCCCCTCTCTGCCTGCTGTATAATAAAGCAGAGGGATATTGCGCCCGGCTGTGAGGCGGGGCTTTTGAGATACCAGAAAGGTGGTGCTTTTTTGGAAAGCATTCAGCGATATTGGAAGCGGACGGACAAGGTCTATCTTCTGCTCTGCCTGTTCAGCAGCGGGATGGCCGTGCTGGCACTGGCATCGTGGGCCGCAAAGCAGGGAAACGGCTTCGCCGTGGATGGTCTGACCGGCCAGATCACCGGCGTCGGCGACTACCGCCGGGCCATGGTGCAGGCGGGCGCGGCCGCCATCGGCATCGTGGTGGCCATCCTCCTGTCCAACATCGACTACCGCAGCCTCGTCAACGTCTGGCCTGTTCATGTGGCCCTTACGTGGGGCCTCGTGCTGCCCACGCTGGTCATCCGCAACGTGAGCATCGGCCCGCTGACCATCGGCTACAACGCAGGCGACACCGACAACTACTCGTGGTATAAGCTGGGCGGCTTCACCTTCCAGCCCACCGAGCTGGCGAAGATCAGCTTCATCCTCACCTTCGCCATGCACCTGAACAACGTCCGCAGCCGGCTCAACGAGCCAAAGGAGCTGGGCAAGCTGCTGCTCCACCTCTTTGTGCCCATCGCCATCATCCACATTCAGGGCGATGACGGTACGGCCATCATCTACGGCATCATCGGCTGCTGTATGCTGTTTGCAGCCGGTCTGAGCTGGAAGTATATCGTCGGGGCGGCGTCCGCCCTCGCGGCGGCGATGGCCGTGGCCTTCGCCTTTTTCAGCGACAAGATCGGCAAAGGCTACCAGTGGTACCGCATCCTCGCGGTCATCGACCCCAACAATGAGACAGGCTGGGCACCCAGCGAGACGGTATGGAAGAACATTATCTATCAGCAGCAGCGGGGTGAGATCGCCATCGGCTCGGGCGGCATCTTCGGCAACGGTTTTTTCGAGGGCCGCTACTACAGCGTCCCCAACGCCCACAACGACTTCATCCTTTGCTGGATCGGCAACACGGCGGGCTTCGTAGGCTGCTGCGTGGTGCTGGGCGTCCTGCTGGCCATCATCATCAAGACCTTCGCCACCGGTGCAGGCAGCGAGGATATGCTGGGTTCCTTCATCTGCGCGGGCATCGGCGGCGCGCTCATGGCCCAGATCTTCGTCAATGTGGGGATGAACCTCCGGGTCCTGCCCGTCATCGGTGTCACCCTGCCCTTCTATTCGGCGGGCGGCAGCTCGGTGCTCATGCTGTATATCTGCGTGGGTCTGGTGCTGTCGGTGTATATGCACAACACGAAAAAGCTGTTTGGGTAACGCATCTCGCAAAAAAAGCAGGCGCTGGTTCACAGTGCCTGCTTTTTCGCGCCCTTATCGCCCCAGAAGCCTTGTAATACGACGAAAGTCGTGATAAAATGTTCGAGTATTTTATCTATATTTCTTGACTTTTTCAGGAGGTCTCCATGAAGCGTAACTCTCTTTCTAAGCTGCTGCGCCGCATCGCCTGCGCGCTGGCGGCACTGGTCATCGCGCTGGCCGTCGCCGTGTTCGCCCTCTGGCACAATGAGCTGACGACCCTCGCCTCGTTCCAAAAGCTCTCCGACCGGGACGAAGCCCACCGCGACGGCGCGGTCTACCAGATCAACTTCTCGGGCGATTACTTCTTCGACGAGTTTCTGTCGCAGGGCGGCGCATCCAACGATGCGGAGCTGATCTCTTTCGTCACCCGGAGCATCACCAAAGGCATCATTCCCATGCACATCAAGACCAGCAGCATCGCCTGCTCGGCCTTTACGGCGGACACCCAGAGCGGCGACCGGGTCTTTGGCCGCAACTACGATTTCTCGGCCACCAATACGGCCATCGTCTATACGGACCCCGGCGAGGGCCGTCATGCCTCCTACTCCACCATCGACCTGAGCTTCCTCGGCCTCGACGCGGACAAGGACGTGGAGACCATCGGCCAGAAGTTCCTGACCCTCGCGGCTCCCTATGTGCCGCTGGACGGCATCAACGACGCAGGTGTGGCCTGCGGTATCTTCATGTCCTATCAGGGCGAGGGCAAGGGCACGCCCACCGATACCCAGACCGACAGGCCCGACATCACCTCCACCACCCTGCTCCGCCTCATCCTCGACTATGCGGACTCGGTAGAGGACGCCGTGGCGCTGGCCCAGCAGTACGACCTTCATGACTCGGCCAGCAGCTGCTTCCATTATATGGTCGCCGACTCCACCGGCCGCAGCGCCATCCTCGAGTGGGTGGGCACCGACGCAGACCACGACGCCGACGGCGCACAGCGCCAACTGAACGTCCTCTGGAACGACACCGACGCCCTCTCGGATTCCGCCGACTGGCAGGTCGTGACCAACTTCATCAAGACCCCCGGCTACTACGACGGCACGTCCGCAGAGATGAAGGGCCTCGACCGCTACGAGCACCTCGCCGCAGCCCTGCGGGAGACGGACGGCATCGTAGCGGACAAGAACGCCGCAATGGACCTGCTGGCCTCGGTGGGACGCCGCACCTGGAACAACGACGACTCCAACAGCAACACCGTCCACAGCGTGGTCTATGACCTTACCGACAAGTCCGTCCTCTGGGTGGGCAACGAGCATTACGGCGAGGAGGCCTACACCTTCGAGTTCCAGCTGGGCAGATAAAGAGCCGCTTATCGGCGGCGCTTTAAGATCTCGTCCAGAATGGCATCTGCCACATCGTCCTTGCTCATCAGGGGCAGCTCCCGTGCGCCGTCCGGGGTGATGAAGGTGACGACGTTGGTGTCCACGCCAAAGCCGGCACCGGCCACCTTCAGGTTGTTGGCCACCACCATGTCGAGGTTCTTCTTCTCGAGCTTGGCCGAGGAGTTGGCCAGCATATCCCGCGTCTCCATCGAGAAGCCGCAGAGGAACTGTCCCTTCTTTTTGGGGCCGATGGTGCCGAGGATGTCGGGCGTCCGCTCCACGGCGATGGAGAGGTCGCCGTCCTTCTTCTTGATCTTGTCGTCAGCCACGGCGGCGGGACGGTAGTCAGCCACGGCAGCGGCCATGACCAGCACGTCCATCTCGTCAAAGCGGCTCGTCACGGCCTCGTACATCTGCTGGGCCGTCGTGATGGGCACATCCTCCGTGAACCGCACCGGCTGCAGGGCCGTGGGGCCGTGGATGAGGGTGACGGTTGCGCCCCGCATCGCGGCGGCGCGGGCCACGGCGTAGCCCATCTTGCCGGTGGAGTGGTTGGTCAGGTAGCGCACAGGGTCCAGCGGCTCCTGCGTGGGTCCGGCGGTGACAGCGATGCGCAGACCGGCCAGATCCTTCGGCTTTGCAATGGCCCGGAAGATATAGTCCAGCAGGACGTCCTCCTTCGGCAGGCGGCCGCTGCCTACATCCTTGCAGGCCAGCACGCCGCTCTCGGAGGGGATGACCGTGAAGCCGTAGCGCTCCAGCGTGGAGATGTTGTCCTGCGTGATGGGATTCTCCAGCATCCCGGTGTTCATGGCGGGGGAGACCAGCTTTGGGCACTTCGCAGCCAGCACCACCGTGGTGAGCATATCGTCGGCGATGCCGTGGGCCATCTTGGCGATGATGTTGGCCGTAGCCGGGGCCACGAGGATGACGTCGGCCTTCTTTGCCAGCGAGATGTGGGTGACTTCGAACTTGAAATCACGGTCAAAGGTGTCCACCATGCACTTGTGGCCCGTCAGGGTCTCGAACGTGATGGGGGTGATGAACTGGGTGGCGTTTTTGGTCATGATGACCTCCACGTCGGCCCCCAGCTTGCGCAGTGCGCTGGCCACGTTGGCCATTTTATAGGCGGCGATGCCGCCGCTGACGCCCAAAAGGACGCATTTTCCCTTCAGATCCATCCAGATGCCTCCTATAAACAGGGATGATATAGCTACAGTATAATGCAAAAACGCTCAGAGCACAACAAAATCTTTGGTTGGGGTTGTATCTTGGCTCAAAATGCGGTAAAATACAGCTTGACTTATCAATAGAAAATCTCTCCGTCGGCGCAGACGTATGCAGGCCTCTCCCAAAGGGGGAGCCTTTCAGGGAGAGGTTCGACCCTACGAGGAACTGAATTATGATTTTAGCCATTGATATAGGCAACACCACCGTCGCCCTTGGGGGCATCCGGGACGGACGTGTATGCTTTGTGGCCCACATGGACACGGTGCGCACCCGCACGGCGGCGGAGTACCGCGCCGAGATGGAAAAGGTGTTCGCCCACCGGAGGCATCCGGAAAAGCCCATCCGCTTCGAGGGCGCTGTCCTCACCAGCGTCGTCCCCCAGATCACGGGGGCGCTGGCCGAGTGCGCCCGCTACTACACCGGCAAAAAGCCGGTCATCGTTTCGCCCGACATCCGCACCGGACTGACGATGGGGGTGCCCGACCCCCACGCCGTCGGCAAAGACCGCCTCGTGGATGCGGCCTACGCGGCGGCGAACTTCCCGCTGCCGGTGGTCACGGTAGACCTCGGCACCGCCACCACCTTCAACGTGGTGGATGAGGATAAGGTCTTCCGGGGCGGCGTCATCTGCCCCGGCCTTTCCACCGGTCTGCGGGCGCTGGGGGAGAGGTGCGCCCAGCTGCCACAGGTGCATCTTTCGTCCCCCAAAAGCGCCATCGGCGTCGATACCGAGAAGTGTATGCTCTCCGGCTCGGTGCTGGGTGCGGCTGTCCTGCTGGACGGCATCACCCAGCGCATCGAGGAGGAGCTGGGCCGTCCGGTCACGCTGGTGGTCACAGGCGGTCTGGCAAAGTACGTCATCCCCCTCTGCCGCCACCCGCTCACCTACGACCCTGAGCTGCTGCTGAAGGGGCTGGCCCTCCTGTATCAGCTCAATGCCCCCCAGCATGAGCACCGCCATGAGCCGCGGAACGAGGGAGAGCACCGTCGTCCCGGCCCCCGCCCGGCGGGACGCCGCCCCCACAGCGGAAGCGGCCCCCGCCGTCATGGCCGCAGCGGCCGCCGTCCCCGCCGGGACGATGAGGCCAAGGCGGGCTAAGACTGAAAAGGAGAAACCTTATGATGAAATTAGGCATTCTCGGCGCAGGCATGATCGTCCGGGAGTTCCTGCCTTGGCTCACAGGGCCGGAAAGCCCCTTCAAGGTCGAGGCCCTCTGCAGCACTGAGCGGAGCGCTGAGGAGGCGCAGGCCCTCTGCGGTCAGTACGGCGTGGCCCGCCACACCACCCGCTACGACGAACTGCTGAGCTGGGTAGACGTGGTGTATATCGCAGTGCCGAATATCCTACACGTAAAATACACCCGTGCCGCCCTCGAGGCCGGACGCCATGTGATCGTGGAAAAGCCGATGGCCCCCACGGCGGCGCAGGCCGAAGAGCTGGCCGAGCTGGCCCGGAGCAAAAAGCTCTTCCTCTTCGAGGCCGTCACCACCCAGTATCAGGACAACTACGCCAAGCTCCGTGAGATGCTGCCCAAGGTGGGCGCTGTCACCATGGTGCAGTGCAATTTCAGCCAGTATTCCAGCCGGTATGACGATTTCTGCATCGGCAGGGTCTGGCCGTCCTTCGACCCGGCCTGTGCCGGCGGCGCGCTGATGGACCTCGGCGTCTACAACGTCAGCTATGTGGTGGGCCTTTTCGGCGCACCCAACAAAGTCCACTACGCGGCCAACATCGCCCGCGGCATCGACACCAGCGGCGTGCTGACGATGGAGTATCGCAGCTTCAAGGCCGTGAGCATCAACGCCAAGGACAGCAGCTCTCCGGCCCGGTACATCATTCAGGGCACCAAGGGCTATCTGCTCCAGAAATCCACCGCCAACTTCTGCGGCGGCGTCACCTTCCACCCCTATAAGGGCAGGGAAGAGCACTTCAACCTCAGCGCAGGCCACCCCCGGCAGGCGGCAGAGTTCCACGCCATCGCCCGCGCCATCGAGAGCGGGGATCAGGAGCTGTGCAGCCGGATGCTGGACACCTCGGTGGCCGTCAGCCGTGTGCTGGAGACGGCCCGCCGCGACGCGGGCATCCGCTTCCCCAGCGAATTTTGATGCTATCCCCGGGAGTTCCCTGACACAACGACCGGTATATTTTAGATTCGATTCAACAAAAGACCCCGTGTAATTCACGGGCAGGTTTGCGCCGTATCCGATAGTTAAGGCGGAACGGCAGCAAGGAGGAAAACTGAATTATGAAAAACAACGATCTTCGCACCCTCACCCGGCTGGCACTGCTGGTCGCCATTGAGCTGGTCATGAAGGCCATCGGCCTCGGCAGTGTGCCCGTAGGCCCGCTTTACATGAGCTTTTTGACCCTGCCGATCGCTGTGGGTGCCATCACCATGGGTCCCGCAGCAGGTGCCATCCTCGGCGGCGTGTTCGGTGCGGTGAGCTTCTATGACGCTGTCACCGGCGCCTCTGCCATGACCGGCGCGCTGTTTCAGGTCAGCCCCGTCAACACCTTCATCCTCTGCGTGGGTATGCGTGTGCTGATGGGCGTGTGCGTCGGCCTCATCTTCAACGCCATCAAGGGCCTCGACAAGGCCGGTACCTGGAGCTACCTGATCAGCGCCATGTGCGCCCCGGCCCTTAACACCCTGTTCTTCATGGGCTACATCGTGCTGGCCTTCTACAGCTGCGATTACGTCCAGAACCTCGTGTCGGTCAAGGGCGCAGCCAACCCCCTGATGTTCGTCGTCCTGCTGGTCGGCGTGCAGGGCGTGGCCGAGTTCCTCGTGTCCGGCATTCTGGGCGGCATCGTCGCCCGTGCCGTTCGCAAGTTCCTGAAGTAACAGGCGGTGTCGGTCAGGGACGTCCGCTGATATAAAGTTTACAAGCCCCTCTCCCGGCAAAAATGCTGAGAGAGGGGCTTTTCTGTTGATTTTAGCCTACCAGTGCGGTATACTTATTCTACTTCAGTCAAAAGAAGGAGGCGGCAAAAATGCCCATCGGGCCGAGCAGACCCTTGAATATAACAAAGCCGGAGTCCATCGACATCCGGCAGGCCGCGCGATATTTCGGCGCGCGGGGCGAGGCCGACAGCGCCACCCTCGCTCTTCTGGAACGGTGCGCTGCACCCCTTCTCGCCGCCGCCACCCCCCGGGCCGTCTGGCTTGAGGCCGATGTGGAGAGCCTCGCGCAGGTCGGCATCCTGAAGGGGGAGGACATCTTCCGCCACCTTGAGGGGTGCCGGGAGGCCCTGCTTCTGGCCGTGACCCTCGGCCCGGGCGCAGACAGCCAGATCCGCCGCGCCGGAGTGGGGGACATCGCTGCCGGTGTGGCCTCGGATGCCCTCGGTTCGGCGCTGGCCGAACAGGCCGCAGACGCCGCCGAGGCCGAGCTGCGGCAGTGGGCCGCAGGGCAGGACAGGTATCTCACGGGCCGCTTCTCGCCGGGCTATGGCGACTGGCCCATCGGGGTGCAGCCGCTGGTGGCGGCGGCGCTGGATACCGCCCGCCGAGCCGGGCTTTGCGTGACCGAAAACGACCTTATGACGCCCCGCAAGAGCGTGACCGCTCTGCTGGGGCTGAGCGACCACCCGGTGAAGGGACATCTCGCCGGGTGCGGCCACTGCGTGCTGAACACGCGGTGCGAATACAGAAAGAGGGGCAAGACCTGTGCAAGCGAATGAACTGTTTACCCAGCCCAACACCATCCTTCTGGACGGCGGTATGGGCACCATGCTGCAGGCAGCGGGCCTGAAGCTGGGCGCACGGCCCGAGGAGCTGAACATCACCGACCCGCAGCTCATCGAGAGCATCCACAGCCGCTACGCCGCCGCTGGAAGCCGCATCATCAACGCCAACACCTTCGGCGCGTCGGCCCACAAGCTGGCGGGCAGCGAGTACACGCTGGAAGAGATCATTGCGGCGGGCATCGCCAACTGCAAGCGGGCCTGCGCCCCCTACGGCGCGCTGGCGGCGCTGGACGTTGGCCCGCTGGGCGAGCTGCTGGAACCCAACGGCACGCTGGCCTTTGAGGATGCCGTGGCCGAGTATGGCCGCATCGTCCGGACCGGTGCGGCTGCCGGGGCCGACCTCGTCTTCTTCGAGACCTTCACCGACCTCTACGAGCTGAAGGCCGCCCTGCTGGCCGCGAAAGAGAACTGCACGCTGCCCATCCTCGCCAGCATGAGCTTTGAGGCAGGCGGGCGCACCTTTACCGGCTGCACCGTCGAGAGCTTCGCCGTCACGGCCCGGGGCCTCGGCGCAGATGCCGTGGGCATCAACTGTTCCCTCGGCCCGAAGGAGATCTTCCCGATGGCGAAGCGTCTGGCCGAGGCCCTGCCCGGCGATTTCCCGGTCTTCGTCAAGCCCAACGCGGGCCTGCCCCGGGCCGACGGCAGCGGCTATGACATCACCCCCCAGCTCTTTGCCATGGAGATGAAGCCTTACCGGGAGCTGAAGCTCTTCGCGGCGGGCGGCTGCTGCGGCACCACCCCTGATTTTATCCGGCTGCTGAACGGCGTCTTCGCCGACTGCAGGCCGGGCCGGGCTGCCCACGCCATGCCCTCGGTGCTCTGCTCGCCGATGGATTTTGTCACGGTGGACGGCATCACCGTGGTGGGAGAGCGCATCAACCCCACCGGCAAAAAGCGGTTCCAGCAGGCCCTCCGCGAGGGAGATATGAACTACATCCTCGAGCAGGCCGTCAGCCAGTCCGAGGCCGGCGCACAGGTGCTGGACGTCAATGTGGGCGCTCCCGGTGTGGACGAGCCTGCCGTCATGGAGCAGGTGGTCAAGGCCCTGCAGAGCGTGGTGAGCCTGCCTTTGCAGCTGGATTCCTCCCACGCCGACGCCCTCGAGCGGGGCCTGCGGGTCTATAACGGCAAGCCCATCGTCAACTCGGTGAACGGCGAGACGGAGGTGTTGGAGCGGGTCCTGCCCCTCTGCAAGAAGTACGGCGCAGCCGTAGTGGGCCTCGCCATTGATGAGCGTGGCATCCAGCCCAGCGCCGACGCCCGCTTTGCGATCGCAAAGCGGATCGTGGATGCCGCGCTGGCTCATGGCATCCCCCGGGAGGACATCTACATCGACTGCCTCACCCTCACCGCCAGCGCCCAGCAGGAGGACGTTCTGGCCACCGTGGAGGCGCTGGCCCGCTGCAAGAAGGAGCTGGGCGTCCGCACCATCCTCGGTGTGTCCAACATCAGCTTCGGCCTGCCCTGCCGCCCCTACCTCAACACCGCCTTTCTGACCATGGCCATGTATGCGGGCCTCGACCTCGCCATCATGAACCCCTCCAGCGAGGAGATGATGGCGGCGGTCTACGCCTACAACGTCCTGACCAACCGGGACAGGCAGAGCATGGCCTACATTGCCCGCTATGCCGATAAAGTCCCCGCCAGCACCGCGCTGGCACAGGCCAGAACGGTGCAGGCGTCCCAGACAGCAGACGCACCGGCAGAGGCGGATGCGGCTCACAGCGGCCCCTTTGCCGCCCTCATGCAGGCGGTGGAAAAGGGCCTCAAGGGCGAGGCCGCTGCCCGTACCCACACTCTGCTGGATACCACCGAGCCGCTGACGCTGGTGGACGAGGCCCTCATCCCGGCGCTGGACGTGGTGGGCGAGAAGTACGAGAAGGGCAAGCTCTTCCTGCCCCAGCTGCTGCAGGCCGCCAGCGCCGCGCAGGCCGCCTTTGAGGAGATCAAGACCGCCATCGCCAAGCGGGGCGGGGCCGGGGCCAGCAAGGGCCGCATCGTCCTCGCCACCGTCAAGGGCGATGTCCACGACATCGGCAAGAACATCGTCCGGGTCATCCTCGAGAACTACGGCTTCGAGGTCATCGACCTTGGCCGCGATGTGCCGGTGGAGACGGTGGTGGACACCGTCCGGGAGAAGGATGTCCATCTCGTGGGCCTCTCGGCCCTGATGACCACCACCCTCAAGAGCATGGAGGAGACCATCGCGGCCCTCCGTGCAGCCAAGCTCGACTGCAAGGTCATGGTGGGCGGCGCTGTTCTGACGCCGGAGTACGCCGAGAAGATCGGCGCGGACTGGTACGCCAAGGACGCCAAGCAGAGCGCCGATATTGCCAAGAAATTCTTCGGAGAATCATAAGAAAACAGAAATGAGCCGGTGCAGAATGCACCGGCTCATTTCTGTTTTTGTTCGAACTACGCACGCACGTCCGTCAGAGGCATGATGCTCCCGGGCAGTGCGGCGAGGCAGGCCGGGGCGGCAGGCTCGGCCACCGACAGGGTCGTTTTGGAGACCTTCCACCACAGGCGGGAGCCGCCCGGCAGCCGGAAGATGAGGTTCCAGTCGAAGGGGTTCTCGCTGGCGGAGAGCAGCTCCACCGGCAGGGCGTTGAGGGCTTCGGCGGCACAGGGTGCGAGATCGTGGGCGCGGATGCCCACGGCAGTGCAGCCCTCCGGGACCTCAGCGGCCAGATGCAGCAGGCACTCGCAGCCTGCCAGACGGACGGTATGGGCGTCCACCCGGGCGCAGGGCAGGATGTTTTTGCAGCCGGTGAGCCGGGCTGCGGCGGTACTGCGGGGGTCGGCGAAGACGGCCTTGGTCGTGCCGGTGCGGAGCACCCGCCCGCTGTCCATGACGATCATGTCCCGGCACAGGCGGTAGGCCTCGTCCCGGTTGTGGGTGACGAGGAGGGCCGTACCCTCAAAGCCTGTCAGCAGGCTCCCCACCTCGCCCTCTACCTCCTCCCGGAGGTAGCTGTCCAGTGCGCTGAACGGCTCGTCCAGCATCAGGAGGCGGGGCCGGCCCACGAGGATGCGGGCCAGCGCGGTGCGCTGCTGCTGCCCGCCGGAAAGCTCGGCGGGGCGGCGGTCTGCCAGCTCTTCCAGCCGCATGGCCCGCAGCATTTCGGCGCAGCGGGCTTTGCGGGCGGCTCTGTCTTTTTCTGCATTCAGGCCGCAGAGGATGTTCTGCTCCACGGTCATGTTCGGGAAGAGGGCGTAGTTCTGGAACAGCAGGCCCACGCCCCGCTGCTGGGGCGGCAGGTCGATGTGCTGCTCGCTGTCGAACAGCACCCGCCCATCCAGCAGGATGCGGCCCTTGTCGGGCTTCACGATGCCCGCGATGCAGCGCAGGGTCATGCTCTTGCCGCAGCCGGAGGCACCCAGAATGGCCGTGGCAGTGTTCCCGGCGGTGAAGTCAGAGCGGAGGGTAAAGCCATTCAGCTTTTTCTCGATGTGCACTTCCAGACTCATGGGCGTCCACCTGCTTTCTGCTTCTTTTCCAGCAGATTGACGGCCAGCAGCACCACCGCCGAGATGACGATGTCCACCAGCACCCACCGCATGGCCCCCAGCTCGTCGTTGGTGCGCCAGAGCTGGTAGACGGTAGTGGCGATGGTAGCCGTCCTGCCGGGGGTGTAGCCTGCGATCATGCTGGTAGCGCCGTACTCGCCCAGCGCCCGGGCAAAGGCCAGCACCGTACCGGCAAGGATGCCCTGCCGACAGCAGGGCATCCGCACCCGCCAGAAGATCCATGTGTTGGACTGTCCCAGCGTCTGGGCCGACCAGGCCAGCGTCTCATCGAAGCTCTCGAAGGCACCCCGGGCCGTGCGGTACATCAGCGGGAAGGCCACCACGATGGAGGCGAAGATGGCGCTGTACCAGTTCATGACCAGCTTGACGCCGAAATGCTCCAGAAAGAAGAGGCCCAGAGGCCGCTTTGCACCGAAGAGCAGCAGAAGAAAATAGCCCACCACGGTAGGTGGAAGCACCATTGGCAGGGTGAGGATCACGTCCAGCACGCCTTTGACGGTGCGGGGCAGTTTTGCGATATAGTAAGCGGCAAAAATGCCGAGAAAGAACACCGCCGCGCAGCTGATGAGCGCGATGCGCAGGCTGTTCCAGAGGGGGTACCAATCCATATGTCTATCCTCAAATATAAGCAGGCTTGCCCTCTCCGTCATTGCTTGCGCAATGCCACCTCTCCCAAAGGGAGAGGCTTTGCTTTCCCGCCACGCTTTAAGGCTCTCCCTTTGGGAGAGCTGGACGCGAAGCGGCCTGAGAGGGCAAGGATGCTCATAATTTACACCGCCGTAAATCCCACGCTCTCGAAGACCTGAGCGGCGGCATCGGTGCGCAGGTAGGCGAGGAAAGCCACGGCAGCGTCGGGGTGGGGAGCGGCCTTGAGGACGGCAGCGGGGTAGATGACCTGACCGCACATCTCGGCGGTGGCCTCGTCCACGGGGGTCAGACCGGCGCTGTATGCGTCGGTGCAGTAGACGACACCGGCGTCCACGCTGCCCTCGCTGATCTGGGTGGTGACTTCCTTGACGTTCGAGCCATAGGTGATGACACCGGCAGCGGCCAGAGCAGCCTCGTCGAGGCTGTAGTAAGAGAGGATCTTCTGGGTGTACTGGCCCACGGGCACGTCGCTGTTGCCCATGCAGAACAGGATGTCCTCCGCCTTCAGGTGCTCGGCCAGAGCGTCGAAGCTGTCGATGCCCTTGTCGCTGCCCTCGGGCACGCAGAGGACGACCTTGTTTTCCAGCAGGTCCACGCGGGTGGCGGAGTCCACGAAGTCCAGACCGTCGGGGTTCACGTCGGCAGAGGCGGTGATGTCCAGCTGGTTCATCTGCTTCTGGCCGGCGGAGAGGAACAGGTCGCAGTCGGCACCCTCCTGGATCTGGGTCTTCAGCGTGCCGGAGGAATCGAAGTTGAAGCGGAAGGTCACGCCCGGGTTCTGGGTAGAATACGTTTCGGCGATGGCGTTCAGGGTCTCGGTCAGGGAGGCAGCGGCGAAGACGATCAGCTCGACGGATTCGCCGGAAGCCTCGGAGGACGCAGCCTCAGAAGAAGCGGCTGCGGAGGAAGCAGTGCTGGAAGCAGCGCCGCCGCAGGCGGTCAGGGCAGCAGCAGCGCCGACAGCACCGGCCACGGACAGAAAGCTGCGGCGGGAGATGAGGTTGGTTTTCATGAATTTCTCCTTTTACTTCCGGGCGCACTCGCCGTCCAGCCCGGCGGCGATGCGGATGCCGTGCTCAAGGCTGGGCAGGATGTACTCGAGGTTCTCTTTTACGGCCTTGGGGCTGCCGGGCAGGTTGACGATGAGCGTCTTGCCGCGCAATACGCTGGCGGCGCGGCTCAGCATCCCGCGGGGGGTGATGGACAGGCTGTGGTACCGCATGGCTTCGGCGATGCCGGGGGCGCTGCGGTCGGCCACGGCATAGGTGGCCTCCGGGGTGATGTCCCGGGGGGAGAAGCCGGTGCCTCCGGTGGTCAGGATGAGGTTTACCTGACGGCCGTCGGCCAGCCGGATGAGCTGGGCTTTCAGGGCCTTGGCCTCGTCGGGCAGAATCATGGTCTCCTCCACCACATAGCCTGCAGCGGTGAGCATCTCCACGATGAGGGGGCCGCTCTTGTCCTCCCGCTCGCCCCGGCTGCCCTTGTCGGACAGGGTGATGACGGCGGCCCGCAGGGGCGGGTCGGCTGCCGGGGGCAGAAGGGTCACTTCGTCGCCCACATGGATCTCGCCGCCCTCCAGCACCCGGGCGAACACGCCCTCCCGGGGCATGATGCACTCGCCGGTCTGCTGCTTGATGACGCAGTCGTTGTGGCACTCCTTGCCGATCTGGGTCATCTCCAGCACGACGCTGCCGATGGCAAACCGGCTGGTGACGGGCAGATTGCGGAAGTCGAAGCCCTCGATGACCAGATTTTCGCCAAAGGCGCCGTAGTCCACCCAGATCTTCTTGCGGAACGCCTCGATCTTCTCGGCGCTCAAAAGGCTCACCTGACGGTGCCAGCTGCCGCCGTGGGCGTCGCTGATGATGCCCCACTCCGGGGTCAGAACAGCGCTGGGCACCTCAGTTTTGACGGTGCCGCGCTTGGGGCTGGTGCAGATTGCCAGAAGTTTTCCCATAGATCGTTATCCTCCGATGCGATACATGCCGCGGGTCGCGGGCATGGAATTGTCTCCGAAATGATGTTCCCGGGGCTTTGCCCAGATGGTCTGCCGGATGGCCTGTGAAAGTGCGGCGTCGGTTGCGCCGCTGCGCAGAAGCTCCCGCAGGTCGCAGCCCGCCTCGCTGGCGAGGCAGGGGCGCAGGAAGCCTTGGCTCGTCAGCCGCACCCGGTTGCAAGAGGCACAGAACTTGCCGTGGACGGCGGCGATGAAGCCCACGTCACCCTCCCAGCCGGGGACGGTGTAGTAGACTGCCGGGCCGTCGCCGAACGCTGCGCTCTGTGCCGCAGGCAGAGGGGCAAACTCCGGCCAGCGGCGGGCAAACCGCTCCCGCAGCGCAGGCCCCGAGATACAGGGCATGGCTGCGCCGTAGCCGATGGGCATCATCTCGATAAAGCGCATCTGCAATGGGTGCGCCTCGGCGAGGGCGGCAAGGTCTTCCAGCTCGCCCTCGTTGACGCCCGCCTGCGGCACGCAGTTCAGCTTGACGGGGATGCCGCTGTCCAGCGCGGCGCGGAGGCCCTCCATCACATAGGAGAACCCGTCCCGGGCCGTGATGCGCTGGAACACCTCCGGGCGGAGGGTGTCGAGGCTGATGTTCACGCTGTCCAGCCCGGCGTTCAAAAGGGCGGGCAGCTGCCGGGCCAGCAGGATGCCGTTGGTGGTCAGGGTGACCTTGTGGATGCCGGGGATGGCTTTCAGCCCCGCCACCAGCTGGTCCACGTCTTTGCGCACCAGCGGCTCGCCGCCAGTGACCCGGACGGTATCGATGCCGCACTGGGCAAAGAGAGCCGCGAGGCGGAGGAACTCTTCGTAGGTCAGCACGGCCTCCCGTTCCAGCTTCTCCACGCCGTCCGGCATACAGTAGCGGCAGCGCAGGTTGCACAGGTCGGTGACGGAGAGGCGGAGATAGTGGATATTGCGGCTGGAAGAATCAAACATAGCCGCCCTCCGCCCGGACATAGTGGCCGCTCTTGCCGCCGGTCTTTTCCACCAGATGGATCTCGCCAAGCTCCATCCCCTTGTCCACGGCCTTGCACATATCGTAGATGGTCAGCAGGGCCGTGGAAACGCCGGTCAGAGCCTCCATCTCTACGCCGGTGACACCGGCGGTCTTGACGGTGCAGAGGGCTTCCACAGCCCGCCGTTGAGGCAGGAGCCGGAAATCCACGCTCACCTTGGTCAGGGGCAGCGGATGACAGAGGGGGATCAGCTCGCTGGTGCGCTTGGTGGCCATGATGCCGGCGATGCGGGCGACGCCCAGCACATCGCCCTTCTTGACGGTGCCGCTCTCCACAGCGGCAAAGGCCTCCGCGTTCATGGTGATGATGCCGTGGGCCACAGCCTCCCGGAAGGTGACGGCCTTTTCGCTCACGTCCACCATCACGGCGTTGCCGGAGGCATCGAAATGGGTCAGATTGGTTTCAGTTGTACTCATATTTTTACGCTATCCTTCGTACAACCTCTCAGTCGGGCTTACGCCCGCCAGCTCCCCTTGTAGGGGAGCCTCTGGCGAAGAGAGAAAGCTTTCCGGAATGCCAAGGCCTCTCCTCGATAGGAGCAACGGCGACGACCGCCGCCAGTGGCGGAAACAGGGAGTCGTTGTTGGGGCAGTGGCCAGCAAGACGCAAGCGAAGTGCTGCGGATGCTGGGAGCCGCAACCCGGGTAGTGGCATCGCGTCAGCGATGACGGAGAGGTTTGATTTGTTTCAGCAATGCCCAAACCCGCAGTTGGGCCAGTGGCACTCGGCGCAGCCCAGACACAGGCCGCCCTCACCCAAACGGGCGATGTCCTCAGCGGTGATGGGGTCATCGGCCAGCAGGCGGGGCAGCAGCAGGTCAAAGATGGTGCGCTTGGCGTACATGACGCAGCCGGGCAGGCCGCAGACCGGCACGCTGCCCAGATAGCTCACGAGGAACATCGCCCCCGGCAGCACCGGTGCGCCGTAGGTGATGATGTCCGCGCCGGTGTTCCGGATGGCCAGCGGGGTGCGGTCGTCGGGGTCCACGCTCATGCCGCCGGTGGTGAAAATAAGCTCACAGCCTGCGTCCCTCGCTTCCAGAATGGCGGCAGTGATGCCCGCCGGGTCGTCGTCGCAGACCTTGTGGAAGACCATCTCACAGCCGTACTCCGCCAGCTTGCCCACCAGAATGGGGGTGAACTTGTCCTCGATGCGGCCCTTGAAAACCTCGCTGCCGGTGGTGATGACGGCAAACTTCTTGGGCTGCATGGGCAGCACGTTCAGGATGGGCGTGCTGCCGGCTGCCGCCTGCATGGCGTCCATCTTTTCCTGCTCGATGACCAGAGGGATGATGCGGGTGCCGGCCAGCTTCTGGCCCTTTTTCACGGGCAGGTCGCCGTGGATGGTGGCGATCATCATCTGGGGCGTGCGGTTGACGGCCAGCAGGGCGTCGCGGTCGATCTTGAGAAGGCCGTCGCAGTCGGCGATGAGCTCGATCTTGCCCTCCTTCGGCTCGGTGCCGTGGATGTTTTTGCCCGCGGCAGCCTTATACAGCAGGGCGGCGGCTTCGTCCTCGTGGAGGATGCCGGGCTTCTTCTCCCAGACGTAGAGATTTTCTTTGCCGATGGAGAGCAGCACGGGGATGTCCTCGGGCTGGATGACATGGCCCTTGCGGAAGCGGGCACCTTTGAACTCGCCGGGAATGATCTGGGTAATATCGTGGCAGAGCACCTGCCCTGCCGCGTCTTCGGTGCGGATGAGTTTCATTGTGGTTTTCCTCCTTACAGCGTCGGCATCTGGGCCACGAGCCAGTCGGCCAGCGCCTGCGTTTCTTCGAGGCCGAAATCGGCATCCGGGATGTCGCCCACGACAGCCAGCGGCTGGAAGGACACCGGCGTGTCCGAGATCTTCCGGCGCACGACCTCGATCTTCGGCCAGCCGCTGTCCTTGAAGCCCTCCAAGAGGACAAGGTCGTAGCCGTGGCGCTCGAACAGGGCCAGAAGGTCCTGTTCCGTCAGGCGAAAGGCCTCGGTCAGCAGGTAGCGCTGGCCGGAGTAGACGGCCACACCCTCGGCCCCGGCCTCCCGCAGACGGTAGCTGTCGGTGCCGGGCACATCGGGGGTGAAATCGTGGCCGTCGTGCTTGATGACGCCCACTTTCAGCCCCCGGCTGCGCAGGGCAGGCAGGAGCTTTTCGAGAAGAGTCGTCTTGCCGCTGTTATGCAGGCCGCTGACGGCCAGCACCGCCGGGCGCTTCAGCTCCAGCTGCTCGGCAAGGATCTGTTTCGGTTCACTGTACAAAGAAAAGCACCTCCACTTCTTCGCCCGGGGCCACCGGGCCGCTGCCCGCAGGCAGCTCCACCAGACAGTTGCAGCCCATCATGGCCGACAGGCTGCCGGACGAATGGGCCTCGGCACTGCCCTCGCCGGGAATGGTCACACTGCCGCCCATGGCCTTGGCCCGCAGGTAGCGGGCGACCCTGCTGGGCTTGGAAAAGCCGGTGGTCAGGGTGCAGGTGGTGCGGGGGAGGATGCAGCCCTCCTCGCAGCGTCCCGCCGCCCGCAGCAGGGCCGGGATGGCGTATTGTTCCAGCGTCGCAGCGGCGGCGAAGGGGTTGCCGGACAGGCAGAACACCAGCTTGCCGCCGACTGTTCCGGCCAGCATGGGGCTGCCGGGTTTCTGGGCCACACCTGCGAAGAGGAGGTCTGCATCCAACGCTTCCAGCACAGCGGGCAGATAGTCCTTCTGCCCTACCGAGACGCCGCCGCTGGTGATGACGGCATCACATTCCGCCAGCAGCTCCTTCATCTGGCCTGTGATCTCCTCCGGGTCGTCCGAGCAGTGCCGCCGCCGGACGCCGAAGCCCAGCTGCCGCAGCCGGGCGGCGTTCTGGATGCCGTTGGCGTCGTAGATCTTGCCGGGCGTCCAAGCTTCGCCCGGGGCCAGAAGCTCGCTGCCAGTGGCCAGAACACCCACGGTGAGCGCTTTGCAGACCGGCACAGCGGCATAGCCCTGCCCGGCCAGCACCCCGAGGTGGGCCGGGGTGAGGACGGTGCCCGCCCCGGCGATGACAGTCCCGGCGGCGATGTCCCCGCCCCGGAACACCACGTTCGCCTCCGGCTTCAGGGCGGCATAGAGCCGGACGGCGTCCTCGCCGCCGTCGGTCAGCTCCTGCATCAGGACGCAGTCCGCGCCCTCGGGCAGGGGCGCGCCGGTCATGATGCGGGCTGCAAAGCCTGCGGGCAGGGGAGAGGCGGGGGCATCTCCGGCGTAGAGCTTCATGACCACCGGCAGGGTGACGGGAGCTTCGCGGCTGGCCCCGGCGGTGTCAGCGCTGTGCAGGGCGTAGCCGTCGAGGGGGCTGCGGTCAAAGGGCGGCTGGTCCATCCGGGCCGACAGGGTCTCGGCGGCGATGCGGCCGACCGCATCGTCCAGCGGCAGGGTCTCCGCCGCCGGTCTTGGCAGGGCCGCAGCTGCATCCAGCACGCGGCGCAGCGCCTCAGAGGGCGCACAGAAAGGCTGTTTCATAAACTTCCTCCAAAAGCCCGCAGCGGCGCGGCCTGCTATGGCTCAGGCGGGCAGCGGCGGGGTGTTCTCTTTATCAAAAAGGCAGGTAAAAAAGAAGCGGAGACGTCTTGACCGAAAATCAAAACGCCTCCGCAGAAGCTCCGCACGTTCCGGACGAAAGACAGCTTGCAGGCTGTCTTTGCCGATGGCCTCCCCGGGCAGCGCCTGTCCTTGCAGTGACAGTGCGGCCCGGAAAGCCCCTGTGTGGATGGGAGGAGTTCTTTTTTTCAAATTGCAGCGTTTCTTCTGCGGGAAGGCGGCGGGGTTTCCCCCGCCACCCTTGAATGCCGGCTGATACAGCCCTTAGCATTGCGGCGCGGTGTCAGAAGCTGTTTTCGTAAGCAGTGTGCGCTGCTTATGGAAACGGCTTCGATTGCCGGACGGTTTAGACACCTTTGCTCAAAGAAGCTCTTATCCTGTTCAGTTGTGATGGACGGCTCAGTCCGTCCACTCGTCCACGTCGCTGATGGCTTTTGCATAGCGGCGGGTGAGGTGCTTGGTGGAGAAGAGGAACCGCTCATGCTGGTTGTTGGTCAGCTCCTCGATGTCGGCGTACTCCGGCCTGCCCTGCATGGCCTGCCACGTCTGCTCAATGACCTCCTGCGTCAGGTCGTAGGGCGAGCGGCGGAAGTAGCGCAGCGGGGTGGCGCTGGGGTAGACGCGGGCGTTGAACCGCACCATCTCGGCCACCATGACGCAGAGATCCCTGTCCTCGATGAGCTGGGCGATCATCGCGTAGTTGTCGCTCATGTTGGCGCTGGAATAGTAGTAGGTGTCCTTCGCGCCGGTGCGGGAGACGATGTCTGCGCACTGGGGGTCAGCCGGCATCTGGGCCAGCAGCTCGTCGGCGTTCTCCACCTCGCTGACCAGCAGCGCGTGGGGCGTGACCAGAGCCGCCGCCGAGCGGGACCGGATGTAGCCCGCCAGCTCCTGCGCCGGGGTCAGCTCAGGCAGCTCCGGCGCGGTGACGGTGGGCTGGTCGGCGTAGGGGTCGCCCTCCGCCTCCGGCGCAGCGGCCAGAAAATCCAGCAGCTGCGGCTTTTCGGCATCGTCCGGGGTGCTCGTCTGGGCGGGCGCGGGCTGTGCCCCGGCCTGCTTTGCGGCCAGCGCGTCCGTCTCCCGCTCCACTGCGGCGATGACGTCCTCACCGGTCTTGGCGGCGCTGCCGTCGAACATACTTCCGGTCTCCTTCAGACGGCGGGCCGTCTCGCTGGCTGCGTCGATGTCAAAGACCTCGGCCTTCGGCTTCTTCTTGGCGGCCATCTCCGCCTTCTGCAGGTCGAGGATGACCTGCTCCGGGTCAGCGGCGGCGTCCACCGTGGTGGTATAACCGGGTTTGCGTCTGCCAAACAGCATGATAATTCCTCTCGTTTCTGTGAATTACTGGGCTGCAGTCTCCTCAGCGGGAGTCTGGTCGTAGATGCCGCGTGCTTCCAGATCGTCGGCCATGTCGCCGAGGTCGAACTTCTCCAGCGTCTCGCGGGTGGGCACACCGGTGGTCTTGTCCCAGCCGAAGATGTCATAGAAGAGGTCTTTTGCCTTCTCCATGTCGGCGCGGTCCAGCTTGGTGGTGCCTTCCTCGAATGCCTTGAAGTCCGGCTCCTTGTCGAAGACCCAGTCGCAGATGGCGTCGTGCTCCTGACGGAGGTTTGCGCTGCCGCAGTTCTTCTGGAAGCTGATGGCGGTCATGGCGCGCAGCATCTGGGTGATGCGCTCGCCTGCTTCCTGCAGACCGGCCTGCGTGTAGGTCTCGCCGGTGACGGCGGTCATGAAGTCCGCCTGTAGGTCGAGGTCGCCGTGGTAGGCCCGTTCCTTGGAGGGAGACTGGGTCATGGGCCACATCCAGTTGCAGAGGGTAGCAGAGTCGTGGAAGTTCTTATCGTTGACGCAGTAGGCGGCCAGCTTTGCCTTGTTTTCGTTGATGGGCGTGTAGGCCTTGGCCTTGTCGTAGCAGCCCTCGCCGAAGAAGTCCTCCATGACCTTTTTGGTCACCTCGTAGGGTGCACCGGAGCCGGTCTCGCAGACGATCTCGTGGATCATGCAGTCACGGTTGTAGACGAGGTTGTACAGCATACCCACCTGCCATGCCTCAGCAGGGCCGTGGTGGTTGGGGAAGCCGTTGTAGATCAGGTTGGAGTTGGTAGCGCCATCGTTGCGGTCCAGCCAGCTCTTGGGCAGGCCGAACTTTTCCATCATGGCCAGCGTGCCCTTGGCGATAACGGACAGGTCGCCCTCGCCATAGGCCATGCGGCGGATCAGCTCCACCTCCCAGCGGGGGTCGCCGGCCTTCTCCCAAGCCCAGGGCAGGGAGTCGTACTCGGCCTCGCTGATGTACTTGGTGGCCTCCTCGCGCGGCATCCGCAGGATCCACAGCAGGTCGCGGTTCAGGTTGCCGTAGTTGTCCCACAGGCCCATGTCATCGACGGCGTGGGACCATGCCAGATTGATGACCATGGTGCCGTCGCCCTCGTACTTGAAGTCGTGGACGCCGTCCGGGTAGACGCGGGTGCCGTACAGCACGGGCATACAGGTGTTGGAGTTGTGGGTGGGCAGGTCGTAATCGGCCAGCGGGTCCACATCATACTCGGTGTAGCAGCGGATGGGGCAGGAGGAGCAGCCGCCGTTCTTGACGGTGTACTCTGCTGCCGGTGCGCCGAAGTCGAAGTAACCCTTGAAGCAGCGCAGCGCGATCTTGTTGATGTCGTTGTAGGGCTGCTCGCCGGTATCCACGGGGCCGCCGGGAGCCTTTTTCCACATACGGCCCGGTGCGCCGGACCAGCGGTTCTTGCCGGAGGTGGCGCTGTACTCGGCCCAGCTCTGGGGCTGTGCGGGGACGTTGTGGTTGTTGTTGCCGCCGATGAGGTTGCCCATCATGTAGTTGGACAGCTCCAGCACCTTTTTGGGGTCGGCGACCTTGACGCTGCCGGTGCCGCGGATGGCCAGGCCCTTCAGCTTCTTGTTGCCCATGGCAGCGCCCAGACCGGCGCCGCCGGAGTTGCCAAAGCTGGTGTTGAGGGTGGAGTAGTCCACCAGATTCTCACCGGCAGGGCCGATGGAAGCGGTCTCGAACTCACGGCCGTTCTGCTCCACCATCCACTTGTTGGACGCAAACGTACCCTTGCCCCAGATCTCGGAGGCGTCCTCAATAGAGACCTCGTCGTCCTCGATGCGCAGGTAGACGGGCTTTGCGGAGATGCCGGTGATGACGATGCCGTCCCAGCCCGCATACTTCAGCATGGGGCCGATGTGGCCGCCCATGTGGGCGTCGATGATGGAGCTGCCCTTGGACCAGGTGGAGCGGAAGGTGATGTTCATGCGGCCGGAGCAGGGCACGCCTGCACCGGTCAGGGGGCCGACGCCGAAGATGACCTGTGCCTTCTCGTCGTAGGGGTCGAGGTCCATGGGAGCTTCCTCATACATGATGCGGTAGGCCATGCCCATACCGCCGATATACTTATGGTATTTTGCGTCATCCTGCGTGGTGATCTCGCCAGTGGTCAGGTCAACGCACAGGATCTTGCCTGCCCAGCCATAACTTTCAGCCATTGTTGTTCCTCCTTACAGGTCCATGTAGGCAGCCTGTGCTGCGCTGGTGACGGCATCCCAGTCCACGATGGACAGAGCGCCGGACGGGCAGCCTGCCACGCAGGCACCGCAGGCGATGCACTTGGACGACTTGCCGGTCTCGGGGTTGACGGTGGGCATATGCCAAGGGCAGGCGTCGTGGCAGGCCCCGCAGCCGATGCACTTGTCGGTGTCCACCACGCGGATGCCCTGCTCGTTGGTCGTAATGGCCTTTTGGGGGCAAGCGTTGCCGCAGGCGGGGTCCTCGCACTGGCGGCAGGTATCCGGGAAGTAGACAAAGCAGTTGTCGTTGCCGGACAGCAGGCCGTTGCCGGCACCGTCCAGATTCAGACGGCGCTGGATCTTCACGCGGCTGATGTAAGAGGAGCACACGCCGTCGTTGGTCAGGGTGCAGTTGATCTCGCAGCGCTGGCAGCCGGTGCACAGGTCGGCGTTGACCACCAGCAGGCCCTGCGGCAGCGCCCAAGTGGCCACTGCGCCGCTGTCTACCTGCTTCTGCGAGCAGCCGAAGAGGGACAGCATGGATGCGGAGAGGGTAAGCCCTGCAAGGCTCTTGCCCGAGATCTTCATGAACTGGCGGCGGGTCATATCAGCCGTCAGAAAATCAGTTTTTGCCATAGGTTCCATTCCTCCGTTGAGGTCACTCTGCGCGGAGCACCTCAGTTACATAGAAATACGAATCGTTGACCACGGTGGTCACTGCCGCCGAGGTGATGGTCGCACCGGAAAGGGCGTCCACCTCGGTGAGGTCTGCGCTGCAGCGCCGCTGTCGGACGGCCCGGCGGTCAGCCCGGCCTCGGCAAGACGGTAGGCCGACTGCTTTTCAGCCGACCAGTCCGCGTAGGGCAGAGCCTGCGCCTCGCCGTCCTGTGCGCTCTTGCTCAGGCCCGCAGCGTACAGCTTCCGGCGTGCCACGGCCTCGGCGCTGGAATCCAGCGGGGGCGGCAGCTCGTCGTCCAGAGGCTGTCCGTTCAGGGCCGAGAGGGTCAGCCCGGCCGCATACATCCTGCGGGTAGCCTCCGCCTCGGGAGAGGTGTCGGACACATTCCACTGTGCGGGGTCGAAATCCTGTGCCGCAGCGGACGCATCGGATGCACCGGCTGCTGCATAGGCTGCGCCGGTGGCCGGGTCGGTCACGGTGTAGCTCTTGCCTGCCAGCGTAAAGGGAGCCGCGCCCTGGTACTGGGACGTGAACTCCGGAGCGACACACTGGCCGCCGAGGCTGTCCGTCTCCGCCTGCGAGAGGATCTCCACAGCGGAGACATTGCCCTCGGCGTCGATGGTCACGGCAGCCTGCACATCGCTCTGGAAGCCCTTCTGCACGCCCTCCACGCGATAGCTGCCGTCGTCGAGCTGGTACACTGCGCTGATGCCGTAGGTGGCTGCATCCGCCTCCGATACCGGCAGCAGGGTGCCTGCGACCGTGGTGCGTGCGTTCTGCATTGCGATGAGGCCGACCGCCATGGCGATCGTCGCAGCGCCCATGGCCGCGTAGCCCGGCAGCCGTCTGCGCCACAGCGGGACGGGCGCAAACGGGTTGGTTGCCTGCTTCATGTTATCACCTGCCTGTTTTTTGGTTGTGCGGGAAAAGTTTCCCGGACACGAAAATGACCGCTCAGCCTGCTGCAACAAGCGGAGCGGTCTCTTCGTTAATATATTATCACATGGACGAAAAGTAAGTCAACGCGAACCGGGGTCACCCCACACTTTTTGACGATGTTAGTGGATGTTTCCGGCCGCAGAGCAGCTGTAAGCCATATTCCTGCGCCAGCTCCAGCGACTGCACGGTGGGCATGGTCTTGCTCACCAGTGCCGGGACGCCTGCCCGGATGGCCTTGCGCACCATGTCCACCGGCACGCGGCCGCTGGTGTAGAGGATACATTCGTGCAGCGGAATGCCGGCCAGCATCACGCTGCCCACGGCCTTGTCCAGCGCATTGTGCCGCCCGATGTCCTCGCAGGCGCAGAAGATATGGCCCCGGTGCAGCACGAAGCAGCTGTGGACTGCGTGGGTGGCCTGATAGAGGGGCAGGCCCGCGCTCATGGCGGCGGCGAGGGCGTCCACCCATTCCGGCGGCAGGTCCAGCTGGGGCGCGCCGCGCAGGGGTTGCAACTCCACGGGGCTGCCCAGCGTGATGTTGTCGGTGCAGCAGCTGGACACCTCCTGCGCCGCTGCGCTCCGCGCCGTCAGCGGGTGGGTGAGATGGACGCTGATCTTCAGCCCCTCGGCACAGACGGCGATCTGCTCCACTTCCCCGGCGGATGTGATCCACCCCTCCGTCAGCAGCCGCCCCAGCGCCAGCTGCGGCAGCAGCTCCGGTGTGCACACCACCCGGAATGCGGGCTGCTCATTGACATAGAGGGCTGCTGCGTGTTCTGTCGGTACGGCGGCTTTGGTGCCGTCCGGCAGGGATACGGTCTCAAAAGCGGCGGCTGCGCCGAAGCGGTCGTTGATCTGCATGGGAATATATCCTTTCTCCGGGCGGGGGCTTTCTTTTATACATCATGGAACGATGACACGTTCTTTCATGGACTAATTTTCGTATGATGTATATACCATAATTGGAAAGAGATTGCAAGAAGGAGTTTCAAATCAGAAAAAGCGGGGTCGCCATAGGAAGGGAGCAATGCAACGAAACAGTGCGTGCGCAGGCTCATCGGCTCCAACGATGAACGGTTTGGCCCCCGCTTCCCGGATATGACCGAGCCATACAGTCTGGAACTGCGGGAGCTTGCCAAGCATACCGCTGAGGAAATGGGCGTTGCCTACAAGGAGGGCGTCTATCTGGGATTCATGGGTCCCTGCTACGAGACTGCTGCCGAGATCCGTGCCTTTGCAGGCATGGGCGCAGATGCCGTGGGCATGAGCACCGTACCAGAAACGATGGTCTGCAACTATATGGGAATGAAGGTGCTTGCGGTCAGCTGCATCACCAATATGGCCACCGGCATCCAGACCGTGAAGCACAGCCATGCCCGTGTGCTGGAAATTGCAAATCAGGCGGGAGATACCATGTGCCGCTGGCTTGGTGCCGTCATCCAGAAGATGTAAAAACAACCAGAATAAATGCCAGACCCCTGCGCCATGGTCATGTCCAAGACCGTCTGGCACGGGCATTCTACCCAGCCATCCTTGCCTGCTGGAACAGCGAGGAAGGGCAAAGAGAATTTGCTGCATGGCAGGCGAAGCAGGCTCATCACGCCGCCAGTAAAGAAAAACAGAGCCTTCCCGACGGGGAACGCCCTGTTGTACATATCGCTCTTGTCTGTGGATTTTCAGGGTGCGTCCATTCAGGGCGCATCCTGCTTTTTTACTATGCTTCATCATTTTCTGCGCGCAGCATCCGGTATCCGACACCAACATGGGTCTGGATCAGATGCGGTGCATCCGGGTATCGTTCCAATTTCTTGCGCAGGGATGCCATGTAAACTCGCAAGGAAGCAATGTCATTTTCCTGCGTACTGCCCCATACTTTCTGCGTGAGGGAGGTATGCGTCAGCACTTTGCCCACATTATGCGCCAGCACACACAGCAGCTTGTACTCGATGGGGGTCAAATGCAATTCATTCTCGCTCAGCCAGACGCAGCCTGCCGAGAAGTCGATCTTCAAAGGACCATTGACAAAAACCGGGCTGTTTATGCCGTCAGAAGCCAGCAGATTCAATCGGCGCTGCGTTACACGCAGTCTTGCCAGCAGCTCATCCACGGAAAACGGCTTTGTCAGATAATCGTCTGCGCCATTGTCCAGTGCTTCGATCTTATCAGAATCTTCGCTCCGGGCACTCAGGACGATGATGGGCAGGTTCGACCATGTGCGGACGCTGCGGATGACCTCGATGCCGTCTATATCGGGCAGCCCAAGATCCAGCAGCATGATGTCCGGGTTGTGGCTGGTAGTCATCATGATCGCCGTTTCCCCATTGGAAGCAGTCAGATATTTATAGCCGTGGGTCTTCAGGGTCGTTGTGATCAGACACCGTACAGGAACATCATCCTCTACGACCAGAATGGACGGCTTATTCATGAATGTTCACCTCACTTTGCGGCAGTGCAAAGGAAAAGACACTGCCATTGGGAATGTTGTCACGCAGGGTCAATGCTCCGCCGTGAGCCGTCAGGATCGCTCGGCAGAGGGGCAAGCCCAGTCCAAGGCTGCGGTGGCTGTCTGCGATGCGGCTCTGCCCGGTATAAAACATCTCGAACACCTGTGCTTTTGCGCGATCCGGAATGCCGGGACCGTTATCTGCAACGTCCACTACGACCTGATGGTCTTTCCGGTAAGCCGAAATCTGAATGACCGAGCCCACGGGGGTGTATTTGATGGCGTTATCCACCAGATTGACAACGACCTGCATGATCAGCCGTGCATCCACATTGACCAGGAGGATCTCGTCCCCATACTGTGTTGTGATGGTGTGTTCGCAGCTTTTCCGGTTGACATGATGCAGTGCTTCTTCGATCATTTCGTCCATCAGCTGCGGTGAGATCTGCAGATTCATCCGACCATCCTCAATGCGGGTGATGGAAAGCAGATTTTCCACTAAACCAATCAGCCATTGTGCATCGTCAAAAATATCGGTGCAGATCTTGTTCCGGGTCTCTGTATCCAGCGTTTCTCCGTTGGAAAGCAGATTGCTGGCATTGCCGGAAATGGAGGTCAGCGGGGTGCGCAGATCATGGGAGATCGTGCGCAGCAGGTTTGCCCGCAATTCTTCATTCCTTGCCTGCAATGCAGCTTGCTCTTTTTCCAGCGCATTTCTGCGGTTTTCGATGGCCAGCGCACCTTCGCCCAGAATGGAAAGCAGCACACTGTTTTCAAAGGCATCCAGCGGTTTTTCGGACAGATCGATCCCGATCACTCCAAACACGCCGCCTCCGGTCCGAAGCGCAAGATAAAGCCCCTTTGCATCCGGGTAGCTATCCGTGCCTGCGCCGGAACGCTTTTTGTTGGCAAACGTCCAGTTTGCTGCATCACGTTCTTCCGGTGCAGAAAAGATGTTACACGGCACTTCACCATCAATCTCAAAAACCTGTTCTGACCCAAGATCTCCGTTTTGCTCCGGGTAAACGATCAGACTCCGGTTCAGCAGCTTCATCAACTGGGACGCTGTCTGAGAGAGGATTTCTTCCTCGCTTTTTGCTCTCTGTAAAAGCTGATTTGTATCAAACAGTATTTTTGTACGGAACGCTGCCTGCGCAGACATTTTTGCATGATCCTTCAGCCGCGTTGTCAGGGTGCAGGTAATGATTGCAGAGGTCAGCATCAAGGCAAATGTAACCTGATAACCGGGATCATACGCATGGAATGTCAGGTATGGCTCGGTCATGAAGAAATTGTACAATGCTACACTGGCAACGGACCCCAGCACACCGCAGGTGTAGCCGCTGGTACACAATGCGGTGAACAGCACCCCCAGCATATAGAGCATAATAATGTTATAACGCGCAAAGTCCAGTTGCAAGAAAAAGAAGCCGATGAGCGTGATGCAGCTCAGGATGCCTGCGGTGATCAGCAGATCACGGACAGACGGCAGAAGCGGACGGGTGAACAGCTTCCGTCCTGAACCGTAGCCGTTCTCTGCAGAAGCATCCGGGATGATGTAAATATCCAGATTAGGCGCAGTCAGCGTCAATTTTTCAGTCAGTGACGGTCCACTCCAGAAATGGCGGCGATGTACGCTGGAGCGCCCCAGTACGATTTTTGTAATGCCGGAGATGCGGGCAAACTCTGCGATCTGCTGCGGAATGTCATCTCCGTAGATCGTAGAAATGTCGGCACCTGCCTGCTCTGCCATACGAATGTGCTGCTGCAAGCGCCGACAGTCTTCTTTTCCCATCTGATCCGAGTCAGGCGTCCGGACATACAGAGCTGTAAAGGTCCCGCCGAACGCCTTTGCCATCGTTGCTGCCGTCCGCACGATCTTTGCATTGGAGGGAGAGGACGACAGACACGCCAGAATATGTTCAGTGGATGGGTCGTTCTGATTCATAAAGATCACCTGCCTTGCCCACAGTATAGCACAATTTGATGGTCACGACCACCAGCCACGTCTTTTTCCTTCTTGTCGAATGATCTCCTTCCGCATGTGATCCATCGCATCTGCTGCCCAAAAGCCACTCAACATGACTCCAAGAACCATCAACAACAAAACGACATCCATATGATCTGTCCTATCTTTTCAGAGCCGGAAACACTTCTGGATCGATGCGTAT
>ENA-OXEC01000058-OXEC01000058.1-human-gut-metagenome-genome-assembly--contig:-NODE-58-length-86401-cov-36.9862_pt1 | contig 86401 bp, 90 predicted proteins | sample MGYA00249351_ERZ652235 | MGnify/ENA primary metagenome ERZ652235 (study PRJEB26925, sample SAMN05826906) | human gut metagenome | biome: ENVO:2100002; feature: ENVO:00000062; material: ENVO:00002003...
ATATAAATTCATATATTTTTCACTTTATATTTAATATTTAAATAATTTTGCTTTTTTATGAAATTCTATAATTTTTAACTTTTTATGATTTTCTTTAAAATCAAAACTTTTTTAAGTTTACTGCTATAATGGCTTTTAAAAATTAATTTTAAATATATAATCATTTTTATCTAAATCTATAAATTTTCTTCAATCTTTCTAACATTTCAAAAACTACAGGACACACACTTGCAGACTCAATAATACTAAGCAAGCTAAATAATCTTTCAGGTTTATTTGTAAAGGGATATTCTCTGCATCCTTCTGGTTTACAGTTTTCAATTTTACAAGTCCCATCTTTTTCATTTAAGAAACAGCATATTTTATCTTTTGATTCATAACCGTTGCCAGTAATTTTTATATATTTATTTATAACTTCATCTTTAGTTATTTTAAGTTCTTTAGCAACTGAATTTATATCACTTTCTTCAAATGTCATTACATATTCTCTGCAACAATTTCTGCATTTATTACAGTCATAATTTTTGAATAATTCATTATGAAGTTCTAAAAACTGCTCATCCAATTCATCTTCATCTGCATGTATTTTTAAATATGTTCTAAATCTATGGTTTTCTTTCTCAACCTTTTTAAATTCATCTTTTATCCTAGATGGTTCTATCATAACTTTTCTCCTTGATTTTTAATAAATAATATTATCAATACTATTAAAACATATTTTCATCAAAAAAACACTATTTGTGAGTACTGCACTAATTATACAAAAATAAATCGTCCTATTCTTCCATTATCATCTTGAAACGGTTGCATACATCCAACCAATAAATATATACAATAAATTACAGTTTAATAATTCCATATATGGTATAATATATTCAAAATATTTTTTAAACTAAATAACTAAATTATGAGGTGTTTTATGAAAAAAAGGTTAGCTACTTTACTACTAGCATTTATGTGTATTATCATATTAACAAGCTGCCAGCAAACAAAAGCCACTAAATTAACTTATAAACCATTTTCTGATGATGAACAATATTTACTAAGCTTAACTGACAATAAAATATTGATGTATGACTTAAAAAATCTTCCAACTGACAATAAGTATACTCTTACACTTACATATGAAGTATATAAAGATTCTAAAAAAATTAAATATGAAATTATAACACAAGCTTATTATGATGGCTCTTCAAAGAAAGATACAAAAACTGAAACCATTGGAATAAATATTACTTCTGATAAAATACGCTGTATTACAGCTACTGATTCCGCATTCTATACTAACAAGCTTGATATTGATGAGGATTTATCTAAGTGTTCACAAGCATTGTTATCTAATGATGTAGATTTGCAGCCTGAGAAAGACGTCTATCTTTTCTATGCTACAACTTCAACACCCATTCAAGATAGTCTTACAGATGGAACGCCTGTAGATGAGAATAAGATAAATGAGATTGTCAAAGATAATGAACTTCATGCTTTTATTAAATTGAAGTTTGAAAAAAATTAATATCCTAATATAAACAACACAAGGCAGATAAGATTTTTATTCATAATCTTATCTGCCTTATAAAATCCACTTTCTTTTCATAACTCATATTATACTTCTTTTAAAGTACATTCAAAATCAAATTCAATTGCATTAGAACCTTTAAATAAATTTCTAATTTCAATATTCAGTTTATATATTATCTTTTTTACAAAATCACAATTTTTTAAATTTTTCTTATTTTCTTTAAAACTCAAACTTTATTCATTTTTATTAAAAATTTTACTTTTTATAAAATAACTTAAAAATCACTTTACTGTGTTTTTCCATAATGCATATTCATCTTAAGCCCATTTATATCTTCCATTGGATTTTCTAAAATACAGCCAAAACCATTTTCTAAACCTAAAATTCCATTAATAGCTAAACACAGCGCATCTAGTACATCATCAATCTTCTTTCTAGATTTCACATCATTTAGAAATTTACTAACAACCTTGTCTGTGTCTTCATAGTATCTAGACAATATATCTATTCTCCTATTTTGTCCTTCAATTTTAGTTTTGTTTTCTAAAATAGGCTTTTCATTATTTAATTTAGCAAAACACACTTCTGGATGCCCTTCAAGAAGTCTATTCTTCCACTTAGGATTTTTATTTAAAAATTCATCAACTTCTCTTATTTTAGAGCATACATTATATGATTGCTTGCTTAAGCCTACACCTAAAATGCTTCTATTTTTATTACATGCTTCTTCATAACTGTCTGAATATACAGCTTCTCTACATGGGACATTAAAAATACTTGAACTCTTTCCTTTTAAATATCTTCTAGCTGTACTTTCTGGTCTTACTTCATTAGTATTTTCCACAAGACCAATAGGCATATCTATAATCATACTGTTAGAATTACTATACCTTTCACAAATTTCATCTATTGTATTAAATTTATCTACTTCAAATGAATTTTCATTTAAAGCAACTGCCACCCATTTTCCTTTACATCCATCTATTCCAACACTTAAATATTTATTTAAATTATCCATTTACTACACCTCAGTCGTTTGGATTATCTTTTGATAGATTTTTAATTTTTCTATAAATTCTTCATTTTTTAGATTTTTCTTATTTTATTAAAAATCTAATTCTTTTTCATTTTTATAAAAAACTTAACTTTGTTATACTTTTAATAAAATATATCTAATACTTACTTCTGTTTTATTTTATCATAAATTTCACCAATAAATAAAAGGCAGATAAAATTCTTAAAATTATATCTGCCATAAAATTTTGATTAATTAATGCCACTTTTCAAGTAATTATATTGTCATAAAATAAAAGGAACCAAATACCGAATTCTTGCACAAAATAGTCATAATCTTAATGCTATTATTTAACAAGGATTGTATTTTGCTCTATGAATAGTATTGGCAATAATTCAGTATAGTATTCTCTATTCTCATAGAATACATTATATTTTCAAAAGAAGAGAACCTGTTAAAAGCAAGCTATCCTATAATACTTTAACATCTTCTGCTAAATGTTCGTATTCTTTTCTGATTCTTTCTCTAAATTTCTCTGGTGTATTATCTGTTATTATTTGTTTACCTGGTATAAGTCCCAATTGATTTACCAAAAATTTATTTAATGCTAGATTATACGTACTATCACCAACAACAGCATAGCTAGCTGGAAGACCCCACCAATACTCTGCATAAAAATCGCCAAATTGCTCTAAATATGAATAATAATTTTTTTCTTCAGATTGAATGAACTTTTGCGCTATTTCACTATCTATCTTAGCAAACTGTACTACTTCATTTAAAAACCTGCTTGTCTCCTTTGCCCCTATTGGTAATACTGGTACATGAAGATATGGCTGATTATACTTTTTTTCTAATAACTTAGCTATTTTTACTCCCATCCATGGGGATATTACTAAGTTAAATTGTGCATTAGGTATCTTTTTCCATTCACTGACACCTGCACTTTCATTTCCAAATAAAATATTTACTTTAAAACCTGCACCTTCTAGTATTCTTTTAATTTCTCCTAAGTCACCACGCCAAAATGTATTTTGATATGGCAATTCACTCCACACATTAATTAACCCTTTCTCTTTAACATCTTTATTCTCTGCAAACTTATCTACATATTGATTTATAATTGATTCAACTATAATCTCATGTCCAATAAAATTATTTCCTTTAAATCCACCTGTTTCTGCATAAACTATATGAATATCTTGTTTTTGAAACTCTCCAACTACAGAACCAATATCATCACCAACAATTTCACCTATACATCCATTTAAAACTACAAATAATTCAGCATCTAATATGCGCAAAGATGATTTAATAAGTTCACGTAACCTGTTTTCTCCTCCAAAAATAACTTCTCTTTCTCCTGCATTTACACTTGGTGTAACTGAACCTCCTGCATATCCGCCACCTTGAAACCCATTATAAAAAGCTAAACTTGTATATTGTTTATCAACACATCCTGGCCCACAATGAGTTATAGGCATGGCATCTGGTATTGCTACCACACTATGTAATGCCCCAAGTGCACAGCCATATCGAACTTGATTTATAGAATTTGTTTGACCATTTACACATAAATTTTCTGACATAATAAAAATTCCTCCTCCAAATACTTATTCCAAATAACTTTCTATTAATTCAGGCTGTTTAGCAAAAATATATGGATCTTTTTGATCCAGCCACCATTTTTTATATGGAAGTTTTACGTGATCTTTTATATCATCATGAAATTTTTTATGTGATAAAATCTCTAATATGGTTTCTCCTAAATTAATAATTCCCTCATATCCAATTGCAATATGCTCATCTCCAAGAGGTGCTGCTGGTATACCTATTTTAGAAGCTAAAGGAGCTAATCCATTATGTCTTATTAACATAAAATCAGGTTTTGTCTCCTTAAGAAAAGCATAAAGCTGATATTGTTGTCTGTTACTTACGTTAAAATATTTCACATCACCATAATGTTCAATTAAATGTCCTAATGAATCTTCCCTTATATCTCCGCTATCATATACAGGATCATGATGAAATACCATAGTTCCATCTACTTCTACCTCAAGTTCTCTTAACACTTGAACTAATCCATGTGCATATGCTGAACCTGTTGCAACATATCCTCTTGTACCTTTTAACTTTTTCTTCAATTCTTCAATTTTAGGTTTGACTCTTTTATGTTCTTTTTCTATATACTTTTCAGCCAGTTCGCTTCTATTTGTAACTCTTCCACTCTCTCGTATCCATTCATCTGTTCCATGAAAACCATATGGCATTGGAGCCTTTACTTCTGGCACTCCAAATTCCTGTTCCAGTGCAGCAGCCATGTAAGATGATAATGTATAGCAAAAGCCAACTGTTGCAGCAGCTTCAGATAAAATTTCTAAGTCTTTAACCGATGCTAAATCAACAACATAATTTACCCTTAAATCCAGTTCCTTTAACATTGGTGTAAAAACATCAGATCCCCATAAATTTATAACATTAACTAAGTCCTCCTGCTTTTTAGGATTTTTCTTAACTATTTTTCTTAAAATTCCATGTTGCGTAGCATCAAATCCAGTGCTCCAATGTTTTGATCTAAATCCTTCACATTGAAGCGGAATAATTGGTATACCATATTCTTTTTCCTTCATATTAGCCACACTTTCAATATCTTCTCCTATAATTCCTGTTGCACATGAAGTTCCTATAAAAATTGCTTCTGGTTTAAATCTTTCATAAGCATCATCAATAGATTGCTTTAATTTATTTAATGCCCCAAACACCATATCATCTTCTTGTAAATTTGTATTTATTATTCCAATATTTTCAACTGGATGATTTCGCATGGCTAATCCATTTCTATATATTGAATTATATGGTACCTGGCCAGCACCACATCCAATAGGAGCATGCTGTATTAAAACCGCATTTCTTACGTTTCCTGCTTGACATTCTACCATTTGTTCACTACACACTGACCCTTGTGTAAATGGGCCTTTAGCCTCACAAAGCCTGCATCCTTTATTTTTGCCACATCCATCGCCCCTTCTTTCATATGAAGACTTCTCTGATAATTCCGAAGCACTTCCAGTCCATGCTATTATAGTTCCAAGTCGTTGCTCTCTGCTTTAAACTTCAGAAAGATTCAAATTTATTTTTTTAGCCATTTCTATCTCTCCTATACTAATTAATTTTATATTAATATTATTTATCAATATATTTTTACTGAAAAAGAAATAGCCTCCAGTTTTCTAGTCGACCATTTAAATCAAATCCTGTTAAATGCATATACTTTTTATGCTGCCAATAACTATTGTTTTCATGAGCTTTTCACCACCTTTCAAAACTATCTAAATCTTATCTTTTCATTTTTATCAATTTGGATAAGGGCTCCATCCTGTATTTTTAATGTTAAAAAACCATATTTAAGATTTGATATTAAATCTTGTATTAATGTAATTTCGTCAGTTTTTAAAAGTCTCTCATTCTTTAATACTTTAATTTCATTATTAACCATCTTTCTTTCCTCCAATCCTCATAATTAATGTTTATCACTTAAATAATGCAAAAGAGGATGATCTTATATTGTTAGATATAAAATCATCCTCTAGATTTCTAGTCAGATATAATCTTTCTTATTTAATTCTTTTATTATTCAGTAATCCTATTTCAATATTTAAAACTATCTTAATAAAAATTATTCTATTATTTGATCTTTAAAACTTTTTTACTTTTCCATATTACACTTCATTAACTCTTCTATATAAAAAAACTGCCTCCGCTAAAAGCTAACAGAGGCAGATAAATATCCACGATTCCACTCCGATTATTATACGAATAAGTACAACATCTCATTTATGCTGTAACAGGCATACCTGCTAAGACTACTATTACTTCACCTTAGATGCTCCCGGATGCACTTCCATTAATCTCTATTTAGAATTCCTTTCAGCTTGTTTAAGAATTCCTCTCTGAAAACTTTAACTAATGTACTCTTTCCATTCAACGCATTACTTTAATTCCTATCTTTTTAATATGATTTACTTTAGTATATTTTCTTTTTTATTTCTTGTCAATATATTCCTTGATAAAATTTTGAAATTATATCATTTTATTCTGAGATTCTTATGATTATATATTTTTTTAGGATTTTATTAATTTGATTACGTAAATATTTCAACTAAAAATTTTAATAAAAGAGGTTGCACTCAAAACAGTTTGATTCAACAGAAAGTATTGGACAAACAATTTTGCAAAAACCTCTTTCAAAGAATTTAATGCAATACTACTCATAATCAGAACCCAAATCTTGCGGATTCAAATCCGAATGTTTGAAATTCGTATCTTATCTTTTGTAGCAAAGCTAGCATAATCAGAGAGCCCAAATTTTGCATTTAGTGCGAATCATTTGCTAAGCGAGAAACATGAGAGCTTCATTTTCGTTATTTCACTCTAAACCCAGTACTATCTTCATTTATAGTGTATTTAAATAAACTTTTAATATCATGAAATATCCTTATCATTTTTCATGTTAAAGACTTCATCTTTATCAATTTGCAATTCCTCACATGCTCTATAAAAATCGCAACCATTCTCATCCATATACTTTGCAACATAACTATTGATATCAATTTGAGCATTTTTTAAATCCATATTATTTTCCCCCTAAATATTTTATTCATACTTCAAATCTACTAGTCATTTGTTATATATCTATATTATTAAAACGTTTTTAATAATATTCTTACTAAAGCAAAGAACTTTAATACTTCATATTTCTACATATAATTAAGATATAAAAATAACTAAGAAAAACTTTTATTGTTTTTCTTAGTTCATTTTGTCTAGTGTTATACAAATAACACTTATCTTACTAACATAATATATCTTTACATTTTGGAAGAATCACCAAGTATAGTTACTTTAACTGATTTACTTCCCCAATTATAGCATTCAGAAAGACTATTAAAATAGACATCTATCTTATTTCCTTTAACTGAACCGCCAGTATCTGCCGCAACAGCATATCCATATCCTTCGATATACACCATAGTTCCAAGTGGTATTATACTTGGATCCACAGATATTGTACTAATTCCATCTGGATCTCTTTCGCAGCTCATTCCAGATGATGTTCTTCCACCTCCAGTATAAGCTGTAGCTGAACATATTATTTCTTTATTATTTACAGTCACATTTGATGCCACTTGATGTGCTGGAACAAATGTAGCATCTCCTTCAGTGTCATAACTAGAAGATATGTTAGTAGTTGATGCTTGTACACTTATTAATGCATCATTTCCTCCAATAAGTGCAATTGAGTTAATTATTGCATAAGCTGCAACAATCTTTAATGTCATTACTTTCGCCTTTGTAATGTCAGAGAAAACTTTCCTCTTAAAATCTTTTGAATTTTTCAGCATTATTTTTTCTCCTTTGGCTAGTATTTAATTGTAAAATATACACATTATTAATTTATAAACAATTATGTTTTATATTTTACAATACTTTTCCTCCTTTGTAAACGTATTTCTATGAACATATTTTTTTATGACTCATTAATTAATAAAATTATTCACTTCTAAAATCCCCATTCAACCTGGATTTTTTCAATTAATCATAAATATATTTTTTAATAATATTAATACATTCTATTAATGAATACATATATTAAAATAATCATATTTTTACTATGTGTGTATTTTGAAAGGAGATAAAAATTGGTTAAAGTATATAATATTTCAATGAAAACTCCTATAGGAACTCAAAGTGGAAAACTTACTTTTGTAATAAATGAAAATTCTTTAAGTGGTACCATAATTGGCAATAATATTAGAAGCAGTTTTAATAATGGAAAAATATCAAATAATAATTTTGAGTTTTCAGGAACAATAAATAAAGGATTTCTTTATATATCATATTATGCTAAAGGAACTTTAAATAAAGATATAATTACTGGAACTGTAAAAACAAAGTATGGGACTTTTTTACTTGAAGGAAATATAATTAAGTAAAAAGATTATTCTTACTTAACTATATAAATAAAAAATAGCTCAAGGTAAACTTGAGCTATTTTTTATTTATTAAAGTTAATACATACTCTGGATCATGGTTAGATTGAATCATCATAGACTCTGTAGAATTTATTAATATATTAGATTTTACACTCTCCATAGCTTCATATGCCATATTAGTATCTCTTATTCTTGATTCAGAAGCCGATACATTTTCTGATGTATTATCTACTGATTTTAGTGAGTGCTGTAATCTATTTTGAACTGAACCTAGATCGACTCTTCTAGTTGATACATCATTTATGGCTTTTGATAAAGAACTTAAAGCTTTTTGTGCATCATCTTGAGTTTTTACATTTAACTTATCAATTCCTAACGAATCACAAGCTATGCTTTCTATTGGTTTAAAAGAAATTATAAAGCCTGGGTTTTCTCCAACTTGTATATCAAGTCTTTCTCCAGTAGTTCCATAACTTCCATCTAATACTTTTTTACCATTATACTCAGTATCTTTTGCTATTCTATCAATTTCTTGTTTTAGTTGTTGTACTTCTTTATCTGCTAAATTCCTGTCATCATCTGTTAAAATTCCATTTGAGGTCTGTATTGCTAAAGATGTCATTCTATGAAGAATGTCATGTACCTCTGTTGTAGCACCTTCAATAGTTTGCACTAATGCAATTCCATCTTGGGTATTGACGCTTCCTTGGTCTAACCCCCTAATTTGACTTCTCATTTTTTCTGATATTCCTAGTCCAGCCGCATCATCAGCAGCATAATTTATTCTCGATCCAGACGTTAACTTTCTGACTGCTTTAACATTATCTAAATTATTTTTATTTAGCGTCCTACATCCAGATAGAGATGCCATATTATTTTTTATTCTCAAATTAATCACATCCTTGTTATAAATCTTACCTTTATTATTTCTCGTATAAGTTAATAAAAACTTTATAAATGTTTTTAGGATATCATATTATGTTTTACAATATGATATCCTAGCTTATGAAAATAAATATATTCAATTAATTATCCTATTGAATATCCTGTAAACTTAAGTCCCCATATAATACATATAAATGATAATGGAATTGTACCCATTATCATAAGTGGCTCTCTTAAATGACCAAACTGCATTACAAAAATTAAACAGATAATTACTAGTGCAAGTATTGATGGAGTTATCATTGATGTAAATGTACTTGACTGTTCTTATTTTTCTCCACCTATTTCAAGAGTGTATCTATTCGGAGTCTTGTACACAATCGCCTTCATCAACAGTTATATCTGTTATTGTCCCTGGAATCTCAAAAGACAATTTTACAGTTTCTGTAGACGTAATGTTTCCACTTAAAGAAATAATGTTAGAATGATTACTAGCACCAATTAACTGAGTTGATACTTTTCTTTCAGTTTTCAAAATAACCTCTTCTTCACTTCCGCATCCTGTCAAAAATACACAAGAAATTAGGGATATAATAAATATTTTTTTCATTATACAAATCCCCTTTCCTTTCTACATATGTATAATAATTATTCCTTGTATATGAACTTTACAAGTGTATATTTATAATTTATACTGTTACTATAAAGTGTACAAGAGTCATTTTTTTGATTTTTGTATATAAAACTACAGAATAAGCTTTTTTGTATAAATCCGCTCCAAAATCAGCTTATTTTTTCATCATTATTTTAATATTATTAACTTTTTATTAAATTGCAGAGAGGATCTGATAAAATGAAACATACTCACAAGAAAGATGATTTAAGGATTAGGAGAACATACAAATTGCTCTCTGAATCACTTTTAGATTTATTGTCTGAAAACAAATTTGAAGATATTAGCGTCACTGATATTTGTGAAAAAGCTATGATTCATCGTACAACTTTTTATAAACACTTTGAAGATAAATATCAACTTTTAAAGTTTTGTGTTAAAGAATTTCAAATAAATTTTTCCAAAGAAAATAACTTTGATTATAAATTTAACAATTTAACTGATTATTATATCAATACTATGAAAAATATTTTAGAGTTTATAACATCTCCAAAGAATAAATCTCAGTTTGTAGCTTTACTTAAAAACAATCGTAATTCAATACAAACAATATTTCATGAAACAATAGTTGAAGATGTTATTTTAAAATTAGAAGATGTTAAAAAAAACGGAAATGAGTTCTCAGTCCCAATACCTATGATTGCAGAATTCTATGCAGGAGCAATAATCTCTGTAATAAGATGGTGGTTTGAAAGTGATATGACAATATCTGTAGAAGACTTAATAAGATATTCTACTTTTCTATCTCAAAAAAATCTTTTTATTAGCAACTAGCTATATAAGTTATAATTATTATTACAAAATTTTATTGTAATAATAATTATAACTTATTAACTTATTGCATATTCTAGCAAATCAATAGCCTCATCTTTAGATAAATTTTTAGCAATAGATATTTCCTCAATAACTATTTTTTTTGATCGGTAAAGAAACTGTCCTTCTGTGGAATTTAATTCATGTTTAATCTTCAATTTTGTAAGTATATATATAACCTCTAAATAATTCTCAATTGTTCCTATTTTCATTTTTTCAATAAACTTTTCTTTTCTATCTTTATAATTGTAATCAGCAAATTCTGAAAAGTTAGCCAGCCTATTTGAAATATCCATTAAAATGTAGTCTATAGTATCGGTATCACTTATAAGTCTCACATGAAAATTTTCTACTTTATCTAATGGTAAAACAATTTTCATTGGATTATTTATGAGATGAAATTCATAGTAACTTTTTGTTTCTCCGTTAATTTCTTTTTCCTCTATACAATCAATTATTCCTACACCATGTTGTGGATAGAATACTACATCACCAATTTGAAACATATAAACACCTCACTAATAAAATTTTTTTCAATATTTAGTATCATCAATTTTTATAATTTTATTCCTTTTAGAATTATATTTACCTAAAATACATATAAAAATTATGATCTTTTCATATTAAAATAATTCAATATTTTTAATTCTGTTATTAGTTTAATGAGTATATATATGAAAATTCTATATTTCAAATTTATATTTTCATTCATCATATTTAAGATAAATCCAATAATGCATCCCAACAAATAGCTCTTCTAAATCGTTAATATCATAATGCCTTTCCATCCCCCATACCTATTTTGTAAATTTGCATTTCTAATTATATTTTTTGCAGTATTCTTTACCTTTTCAAGTGATATGCATAATTTTTTATTCTTTTTATAAATTTAAAATTGTTAATATGCAAAAAAGAGTAGAATAGACTTCATAAATATTAAAATCTTATTCTACTCAACTTTAAAACTTTTATATAATTAATAATTTTTTCTCCATATTGATGGGCTAAACATTATAAGCATTGGATAAATTTCTAATCTTCCTGCCAGCATACAAAAAGATAAAACAATTTTACTTAAAGGAGAAAACTCCGAAAAGTTTCCAATTGGTCCGACCATTTCAAGACCTGGCCCTATATTACTTATTGTTGCAATAACAGATGTTGATGTTGTTACCAGATCAAATCCATCTAAAGCTACAATAAACATTGCAATAAGGCTTATTATTATATATCCGCCTAAAAATAGAAAAACACCATGTATTGTATCTTCATCTATAACTTTTCCGTCCATCTTTACACTTTTTACTCTTTTAGGATGAAGTATTTTATCGATTTCTCTTTTAATTGCTTTAAATATTATTACTATTCTAACTGTTTTTATTCCACCACCAGTAGAACCTGCCATGGCACCTGCAAACATAAGCATAATCAGTATCATCTTACTTAATGTAGGCCATAAATTAAAATCTGCAGTAGCATATCCCGTTGTTGTTATAATAGATGCTACTTGAAATGATGAATCTCTAATAGATTTTGATATATCTCCTCCATTAAAATCAATAATATTTATGGCTATTAAAACTATTGATACCAATACCATAAGAATATAATATCTTAATTCTTCAGACTTTAATACATCTTTTTTATTCCCTTTAATCATTTGAAAATATAGTGCAAAATTAACACCAAAAAGTATCATAAAAATTGTAATAATCCATTCAACTGCTGGATTATTAAAAGCCGCTACACTTGCATTCATATTAGAAAATCCACCAGTACCTGCTGTTCCAACTGCATGAAGTGCTGAATCAAACCATGAAAGTCCAGCTATCTTTAAAAGAACTGTTTCGATCATAGTTAATATAAAATATATTACATATAATATTTTAGCGGTATCCTTTATTCTAGGAACTATTTTTCCTGGATTTGGTCCTGGACTCTCAGCCTTCAATAAGTGAATTGAATTATTTCCAAGTGAAGGTATAAGCGCAAGTATAAATATTAAAAATCCCATTCCACCTATCCAATGTGTAAAACTTCTCCAAAATAAAATTCCGTTTGGAAGTGATTGTACTTCTGTTAAAATTGTTGCACCAGTTGTTGTAAATCCTGATACTGTTTCAAAAATAGCATCTACAATTGAAGGAATGCTACCACTAAAAACAAATGGCAGTGCGCCAACAAATGAAATAGTAATCCATGTGAGTCCTACTGTTAAGAATCCTTCTCTCGCATACATTTCATTTTTTGTAGTCCTAACTTTACATAATGCTATTGCTATTGGAGACATGAGTAATATAGTAAATATAAATGATTTTACTTCAGCTTCCTTATAATAAAGTGAAATTATTATAGGTATTATTAATAATCCAAGTTCATATTTCAAAACATTTCCTATAATTTTCATGACCATTTTATAGTTCATTTTATTTCATACCTCCAGAAAAAATCCCGCTAAGGCTTAATAAGTTTGCGTTTTGAGTGACTACTATAACCCTATCGTCAGGCTTTAGATGATCATCTCCTGTTGGTATTATTATTTTATTATCTCTAACTATTGTTGCTATTAAACTATTTTCAATAAAACACATATTCTTTAATTTAACATCTATGTACTTAGTGTTATTACTAACTATAAATTCTATTGCTTCAGCTTTTTCATTACATATTTTATATACATTTTCAATAGGACATGTTTTCTTATTTTTTAAAGTTCTAACGTATCTTATTATTTTCCCTGCCGTAACACTTTTAGGACTTATTGTAGAATTTATTCCTACTGTTTGTGCTATTTCAGTATAATTATCTCTTGTTATTTTAGTTATTATATTTTTAACATCATTTTTAGATGCAAAAAGCGATGCTATTAAGTTATCTTCATCTCTTCCCGTAAGTGCAATAAACGCATCACTATCTGTAAGATTTTCTGACAATAATAAATCTTGATCCATTCCATCCCCATTTATTATAATTGAATCTGGAAGAAGTTCTGTAAGTTCTTCACACTTTTTCAAATCTGATTCTATTATCTTACTATGAACTCCTACTTCACTTATAATCTTTGCAAGGTAATAACTAATTTTTCCTCCACCTATTATCATGGCACTTTTTACACGCTTTTTATATTTCCCAAGTCTTTTGAAAAACTCTTGTATATCATTATGTTCCCCTATTACATACACTCTATCATCATTATGGAAAATATAATCTCCTCTTGGAATTAAGAACTTTCCATCACGTTCCACTCCACAAAATATTAAATTTCCTCTTATAAAATCTATCTCACTAATCTTTTTATTAATTAGTCCGCTACTTTCAGAAACATTAAATCCAACCATATTAACTCTATTGTTTGCAAAATTATCTATACTGCTTACTGATGGATATTTTATTAGTTTTGCAATTTCTGTAGCTGCTGCTTTCTCAGGATTAATAACTAAGTCTATTCCAACTGCCTCAGTTAAAAGTGTTATTTCCTCATCATATCCTGGATTTCTCACCCTTGCTACAGTATATTTTGCGCCTAATTTTTTTCCTGAAAGTGAACAAAGCATATTAAGCTCATCACTATTTGTAACAGAAATTAAAAGATCTGCTTCTCTAATTCCAGCCTCATAAAGTACTTTTAAACTTGTACAGTTTCCTTTAATGCACATTACATCTAAATTATTATTTATTCTTTCTAGTGCCTGAATCTTATCATCAATAATTGTTACATCATCATTACCTTGTGACAAATACTTAGCTATATTATAGCCTACCTTACCTGCACCTACGATTATAATATTCATTTTCTATCTCCTTATTAAAAATCAACTTAATTATTTTTAAATTACAATTATACATTATACAACAAATTCTCTTAAAGTTAATACTATATTCTTTAAAATGTCTACAGTTTTCTACTTTTTATTAGATAATTAAAAATTCCTTTAATTTATTATTCCACTGTTTATATAGAATTATAACTATTTAACAAATCTATTTAATTTTTAACTCAGTAGATTTTATTTCTATATTAGCATATGATATAAAAAGTAATATTTTCAAGGTACAAAATGAGATACATTTTAAACAAAAAAGATTGCAAATTTCTAGGGAAAGGTAAAGAGGGTGAAGTTTATCTTACACCTGAAGGATACGCTTTAAAGATTTTTTATAAAAAGAAGAAAGCTAAAGAAGAAGTAAAATTATTAGAAATAGCATCAAAAAGTAGATTTTTCCCAAACGTGATTTTCATTGCTCAAAATATGATTTTAAGAGAATATATAGAAGGTATAAATTTAAAAGAATATATAGATTTAAATGGACTAAGCTATAATCTTTCTTGTGAAATTATAGATTTAGTTGAAAATTTTAAAAGTATGAAATTCACAAGAATAAATATACGAAATGCTCATATTTTTGTAGATAACCATGAAAAAATACACGTTATTGATCCAAGAAAAGTTTTTTCCAAAAACACACCTTATCCAAAAGATATAGTTAAAATTCTTGTAAAAAGTAATGTTTTTGATGATTTTGTAAAATATCTTTTAGATTATAAGCCTGAACTTATTAATTACTGGATTGCAGCTTATGACTATTATATCTATAATTCAAAGAAAACATTACGTATTGATATGTATGCATGAAAATAATAAAAGCAGGTGACATTTCCTGCTTTTATTATCTTTAAAAATATATTTTTTTGTTGTCTTTTGTAAACGTAATAACTTCTAACACTTCATCTCAAGAATAATTTATTAACTAATCTTATCAATATTAAATAATTAAATTTTACATAAATAAAAGCTGACTTATTACCAGCTTTTTAATCATTTAAATTATATGTAATTATAACTGTTTAGACAAATCTTTTAATAATGCCACAGTTGAATTCAATTCTTCAAGTGATGCTGAAATTTGTTCAAGTGCCGCTGATTGGTTTTGAGAAACAGCATTAGTCTTGTCCAAATTATCATTAATGCTTTGTATAGATGTAGATATATCTTTTATTATTGTATCAATCTTATCAATAGATTCTTTTGAAGTATTAGAAAGTTTTCTTATTTCTTTCGCTACAACTGAGAATCCCTTACCATATTCCCCTGCTCTAGCAGCTTCAATTGATGCATTTAGTCCTAATAAATTTGTCTGACTTGAAATTCCTTGTATAATGCCTACAATTTGATCTGTATCTTTTGCATTATTGTTAGCTTCTATTGTTTCTTGAAGTAATTGGTTATTCATTATTGCTAAATCTTGTACGCCTGTATTTACCTCTCTTATACCTACTGATATTTGTGAAAGTGATTCAGTTAAATTGTCTATAATGCTAATCAACTGATTCTTTTTATTCATATTATCTATATTTTTATCAGCTATGTTTTCCATTCTAATTAGCTCCCCCTTTGTTTACCTTAAAATATTAATACAAGTAAATTATATCATTAATATCGTTTTTTGAATATTGTTTTTTGCCTATATATTCATAAATTTCTTTATCTTATTATATAATTATGACTTCTCTAATTATGATGTTTTATTTCCTAATAACATAAAAATTGTTATAATAATTTTCATAAAACAAAATGAGGTGGTTTTGTGATTTTTTCTAATTTAAAACTAAATAAAAATGAACCGATATATATTCAAATAAAAAATCATGTTATAGATAGCATAAATAAAGGTGATTTAAAAAAAGATAGTAAACTTCCTTCAACAAGAGAAGTATCTAAATTTTTAAGTATAAGCAGAAATTCAGTTATTGCAGCTTATGAAGAACTTGAAAGTGAAAATATTATTGCCACAAAACGTGGTATTGGAACCTTTGTGCTAGCTGAAGGTAGAAATAATAGTCATGAATACTTTATAGATTATTCTAAATCTTTTAACAAGTATGCTTATTCCTTAAAGCATCTAGACATAATAAAAAGTGAACTTCCATATAAAAAAAACATGATTTCATTTAAATCTATTGCACCTGATAGCAGTTTATTTAATTTAGATGATTTTAAAAGATGCTTTTTAGATGCATTTGCTTATGAAGGCCCTAATCTTTTAAATTACGGATATGCTAAGGGCTACAAGCCTCTTATTGATTATCTGTTCTCTTATATGGAAGATAAAGGAGTAAATTCTATAAATAAAGACATATTAATTACAAATGGATTTACAGAAGCTCTTCATATGATACTAAGCTCCTTAACAAGTACAAATGATATTATAGTATGTGAAAAACCAACACATAATACTGCACTTAAAATAATGAAAAGTCTTGGTCTTGAAATAATTCAAGTTGAATTAGATGCAGAAGGTATGAATTTAAAACAACTTGAGAATACATTAGAAAATAATAATGTAAAATTTGGCTATTTAATTCCTTCATACAATAATCCAACCGGTATCGTTACTAAAGTTAAGAGAAGAAAGGAAATTTATAACTTATTTAGAAAATACTCCGTTCCAATAATTGAAGATGGTTTTAATGAAGAACTTCTTTATTCTAGTTCTCCTATTGAACCAATTGCTTCACTTTCTGGAGAAGGAAACGGTGTTGTATATATTGGCAGTTTATCAAAAATTCTTTTTCCTGGACTTAGAATTGGATGGATACACGGTGATTCTCAATTAATTGAAACTTTGGAAAGCGTGAAACGTGGTATAAATATTCATTCATCCTTTCTAGATCAAAGTACATTTTATTATTACTTAAAAAATGGTTCTTTTAATAAACACATTAAAAATGTGAGAAAATATTATAAAGATAAATATAACTTAGTTATGGAAATGATCGAAAAACATATTCCTTATGAATCTGTTTTGGGTGAAGGTGGCCTTCATGTTTTCATTAAATTAAAAAATAATCTAAATGCAAGAGAACTTTTGGAACTTTGTTATAATGATAATGTTCTATTTATGCCTGGAGATATTTTTTATAAAGACTTTTATGACACTAATGGCTTAAGCATAGATGGTATTAATACTTTTAGAATAGGCTTTGGAAAAGTATCAGATGAAGATATAATTACAGGTATAAAAATTATTGGCAAAAATATACGCATCTTGGAGAATAATCTCACTAAATCTAGTGATAATAAATAAAAGAATTTTTAACTATAAAGTTCTTTTTAGAACCACTATTTTTATGAAATGAAAAATTAGTGGTTCTTTATACTTATTGTAGAATACATTAAAATAAACACGTATTACAAATTGCTGTTTTAAATTCAACAGCTTGAATAAGAGTTTAATAAAAAATTACTAATCAATAAAATTTTTAGAAGAATTATGACAATTGAGAGGCGATATAAATGAAAAACATATTTAGAGCTGCATATGCAGAAATTGATTTGGATAAAATAGCTTATAACATGAAAAATATAAAAAGATTAGCTAAAACTAAAGAAATAATGGCTGTTGTTAAAGCTAGCTGTTATGGTCACGGTGCTGTAGATGTGTCTAAAACTTTACTAGAAAATGGTGCTACAAGACTTGCCATTGCAGTTCTTAGTGAAGGGATAGAACTTAGAAAGAACAATATTACTGCACCTATAATGATCCTTGGTTTTACTCCATTATATTTAGGTGAAGATTTAATAAAATATGATATTGAACAAACTGTATATGATTTAGACTATGCTAAAGAATTATCTAATATAGCTTTAAAGTCTAATAAAAAAGCTAAAATTCATATTGCACTTGATACCGGTATGGGAAGAATAGGATTTCTTCCAAATGAAAAAAGCTTAGAAGAAGTTAAAGAAATATGCTCTTTAGACGGATTGGAAGCTGTAGGAATATTTACCCACTTTTCTTCTGCTGACGAAGCTGATAAAGAATACACTCATATGCAATTTTCTAAATTTAAAGATTTTACAGATAAGTTGACTAAGATGGGAATAAATATTCCTTTAAAGCATACGTCTAACAGTGGTGCTATTATTGACTCACCTGAAACTTATTTAGATTGCGTAAGGGCTGGAATAATTCTTTATGGTTACTACCCTTCTAATGAAGTTAATTTTAAAAATTTATCATTGAAACCTGCTTTAACATTAAAAGCAAAAATTGTTCATGTTAAAGAATTAGATAAAGATATGTGTGTAAGCTATAACAGAACTTTTAAAACAACAAGAAAAACTAAAATTGCAACCATTCCAATAGGATATGCTGATGGATATTCTCGTGCTCTTTCTAATAAAGGAAAAGTTATTGTAAATGGAAAATTTGCACCTGTTATAGGGAATGTTTGCATGGATCAATTCATGATTGATGTTACAGATTGTGGTGATGTAAATATTAATGATGAAGTTATTCTTCTTGGTGAAGATGGTGATTTAAAATTTAATGCTGATGACATGGCTAAAATTCTTAATACAATAAATTATGAAGTTCTTTGTATGATAAAAGATAGAGTCCCTAGGGTTTATATTAAAGATAACAAAATAGTTGATATAAAAAACTGTATATAAATTTCTTATAAAATATTAACCAAAATAAGATGGCTGCAATGGCCTTGTATTTTGGTTATTTTTTAACGTGTAGGAAAGTATAAAATTTTTATCATAGCAAAAGCCTTAAGAATAGATCTTTTCTATAACTTAGATAGTTAAATATGTTAAAAAATAAATTATAGTCTCGCAAAAGAACCCAAAAGCAAGTTTTGGAACCTTTTGCATGGGTAAAAAAAGTGGCTTCTTATTTAAAAATGTGTTTGAGTAATTGCTTATTTTATAGTGTTAAGGTTTATATTTTACGTATAAAGCGTGGCGAAGTCACTTTTTTATTCTTTAGGAAATTATATTGACGGACAATCTGTGGATAAGTTATTTTAAAAAATATTGCAATAGACTAATGCATAGTTCCTAAAGAATAAAAAATAAATTATATGCGCCTGGCCTTTTCTTCGCCAAGCTCAGAAAATCCAGAGTGCGCTGAAAAAATCGACGGCTTAAAGGATTACGTTTTATAAAAGCTATTGTATTCTATTTGATTTGCATTTTTATAGAAGACTATATCGTAGTCGCCTTGGCGATTTTTTTATTATTACAATTTATTAAAAATTTCATAAATTCTTAACAAATTGTAAAGCTTTAATCTTATTTTTTCATTTGCAATCATACTGCATTAGTACTAAACTATTTAAGGCGGTTAAATACTAATGCGTAAAATATATTAAATTTTAATTGGAGAAATGTACTATGTCTAAAGAAAATACAAAAAGAATTCCTTATTTTGATAATGTAAAAGGTCTATTAATAACCTTAGTCGTTCTAGGTCATATAATTGAGCCTTTCTTATATATTCATAGTTTGGATTTTATTTATATATTAATTTATTCCTTTCATATGCCTTTATTTATTTTTTGTTCTGGATACTTTGCATGCAAAAATAATAAAAAAATTCTACATAATTTAATTTTTCCATACATTTTATTTCAATGTCTGTATATATTATTTGAAAGATATATATTACATAATGATGTTACTTTTACTTTTACAACTCCTTATTGGATCTTATGGTATCTCCTTTCAGTATCAAGCTTTAATATAATCATTCAGTTTTTTGAGAAAATTAATATTAAGGTAATTTTTATATCTTTTATAATTGGTTTAGCAGTTGGATATGATAACTCTATTGGACATTATTTGAGTTTATCTAGAACAATATCTCTTTTCCCTTTTTTTCTTTTAGGTTACTACTTCCGAATCAGCCGATTTGATTTTAATAAACTCAAAAAAAATAATAACATAGTTTATATTTCTGTTTTTTTAACATTTATATTTACTATATTACTTTATTTATTCTGTAATTCAATTGATAAAAATTGGATCTTTGGCTCAAATCCTTATGAAGCTTTCAATTACAATTTCATAATAAGATGTGCTTCATATATAGTAGCCATAATCCTTTCTGTTTTTATTTTAATAATTTTACCAAATAAGAACATTAAGTTCATCACAAAAGCTGGGACGAACTCAATGTCAATATTCTTATTACACGGTTTTGTGATAAAGTTCTTACAAAAATATTTTAATTTTGGTATTTTTCATACAAACTTTAATATAATAATTGCAATGATCCTAATTACATTATTGGTTGTTATGATTTTTTCCTCAAAACTTATTTCTAATTCTTTAAATAATGTTCTCTCTGTTGGGATTGCGCAACATAAATAATGTGAAAGAGGATACATCAGAATTAAGTGTTTTGATGTATCCTCTTCCACATTATTTACTTACATTAAATTTTTCTTCATCCGTAAGCGTAAAAAATTAACGGATAGATAAATGTAAACCTCTATTGCTAAAATTGACATAGATTTTAACAATGGAGGTTTATTTAAATGAGAGAAGAAAGAGTAAGAAGTGAAATCACTGTAGTTCCAGCCGATAGATCTAACATAATAATTGAAATAGGAGCAGCAAAAGCTGTTAATGCCCTTCCTAAAAGTCAATTAGGCAAAGCTCTTGCATATGCTCAAAAGTTGTTGCCATATATGAAAACTTTTTTGACAAATGGATATCTTGAAATTGATAATAATGCAGTTGAAAGAGCTATAAAGCCATTTGTAATTGGCAGAAAAAACTGGATGTTTTCCAAGACAGCAAAAGGTGCAAAATCAAGTGTAGTACTTTATAGCATTACTGAAACGGCTAAAGCCAATGGCTTATCAGTGGAAAAGTATCTAGTATATTTATTTGGAATGTTTGCAAATTCAAAAATTAAGGAAAGGGACATACTAGAAAAATGTATGCCATGGTCTGAAAACATTCCATATGAACTGCGCGTTCAATGTCGTCAACTTAAGCAGTTTAAATATATAAATTAGAGTTATTTTTTTAAAGAACAGAGAATATAAGTTGAGAATGTGAGAATGTAGTAGATTTGTTTTACACAAATCTATCTACATTCCCTATAAGTTTTTCTGTTGGGTTTATTTTATCACTTAAATTATACTACCGCTACGTGTCGATTCTTTGACGCTTACATAATTACTTCCTTAATATTTCCCTTTAATTCAATAACTACCAGTGACCTATTATATTTTAAACCAAAACTTCACCCCAAATTCAGTATTAAGAGCACCAAATTCCATATTATGAAGTTCTAAAATATTTTTTACTATAGCTAGTCCAATTCCACTTCGTCTTTCACTGCGTTCTCTTGATTCATCTTCTTTATAAAACATATCCCAAATTAAATTTATTTTATCTTCACTTATATGCTCACCATCATTTTCAATAATCACAACTCTGTTTTCAATAGTAATATTTATCTTTTCTTTTGCATGATTCATTGCATTAGAAAGTAAATTATCTATTACTTGTTCAAGTCTAAAATAGTCACCTTCTATTTCATATATTTCATCACTTTTGTAATTTATTTTTATATTTTTATCATTTAATAATTTTTCGTTTTTCTTTAAAATCTTAGAAAATAACTCATTTATGCAAAAAGCTTCTTTTTTTAATTCATATGCTCTGGACTCAAGCTTTGATAAATCAAGCATTTCTAATACAAGTTTGTCCATTTTATCCGTTTCATCAATTATAACATCTAAATAATAATCTCTTTTCCTTTCAGAAATATTTTCTTTAATGCTTTCACTATATGCTTTTATTATTCCAAGTGGTGTTTTTAATTCATGAGCTATTGAACTTGTAAGTTCTCTTCTATTTTTCTCTAGTTGAATTTGTTTTTCATATATTTTGTATAAGCCCTTTGATAATATAATTGTTAAAATCCCTATTATGATAAATATAGATATATATAAGAATAATAGTTGTGGAAATATATCTTCTAATGGATAATATAATGACTCCACAGCTGTATAATATGTTTTTCCATTTAATCTTAATGTGTTTACTGTTTCATCTTTTATTTCAAAAAACTTTTTATTTTTATTGTACAAAAATAAATTACCATTTTTATCAGCCTGTTTAACTAGTTCATGCCCACTTGGTTCTTTTACTTGTGAATATCTTTTAAATAACTTATCATAAAAAGCATTTGATTCTACTTTTACAAATTTTTCGTCGCTATTTCTAAATTTTGATGCCCTATTTGAACTTATATTAAGAGGATAATCAACTTCCTTATCGTATATTTTTAGTTTTTCAGCATTATCTATATCAAAACTATAGTTTTTGACTCCCCACCTAGATATAGGTCCATACATATCTTTTGATTCTTCTTTCCATTTCATTGCATAGATATATATATTTTTTGGAATTAATTCGCTTTCATTAACATACATATTACCTGTCTTTGCACCAAGCCAATAATCAATAAACTCATCACTTTCTGTCTTTTTCATTGTCTGCGTTTGGTCTTGAGACTCCTCTTCCTGCATCTTGTACAATTCTATTAATTCATTTTTAGAAAAATTCTTTTCTAAATCAATATATCGATATCTATTCCACACTCTAGAGCTATTTGTAGGCATATCTTCACTTATAAATAAGTATTCACCACTTTTTGCAAGTAAATTCCCTTTATTATCATACAAATATGCCTTTGAATAATTTTTTTGACTAGCCCAAAATAGACTATATGTCATACTTCGTCTTAACTCTGTCATCAAATTTATCTTATCTTTATCATATTCTTCTGCATTTTCTATGGCATTTGAATATTCATAATCATTTATATTTTCTATGATACTTGAATTCAAATTATTTACCATTAGAGAAATTTGTGAGTTATTTTTGTTTACTTTAATTTTATAATAAGCAACAGTCACTATGCTCATCATAACAACGTAAAATAACAAAAACATGCAGCCTGTTCTAATAAATATACTTTTAAATGTTTTATCAGCTTTCATCACTATTCACCTCAAATCTGTATCCAACTTTTATAATAGTATGGAGATATTTTGAAGCATGTCCTAAAGAATTTCTTAGCTTTTTAATATGTGTATCTAATACTCTATCATTTCCATCAAAATCATATCCCCAAAACTTTATAAGAAGTTGTTCCCTTTTTATAATTCTGTTCTTATTTAAAATAAAGTAGTAAAGCAGGTCATATTCCATCTTTGGAAGCTTTACTTCTTCCTTATTTATAAATACATTATTTTTAGCTATATCAACGCATATTTCATTTGCATATAGCTTTTCTTCATTATTTATGCCTTTATATCTTTTAATAAGTGTAATGCATTTAGCATATAAAATATTAAGTGAAAATGGTTTTGTAACATAATCATCTGCCCCAATTTCATATCCATACAAATTATCATCTTCCTCACTTTTAGCTGTGATAAAAATAATAGGAATATCTTTTTTATTGTAGATATTATCAATGTTTGTTCTGATTTTTTTGCATACAGAAAATCCATTTAATTTTGGCATCATAACATCTAAAAGAATTAAATCAAAACTATTTTCTTCAAACATGTCTAATGCTTCTTCACCATCATATGAACATATAACTTCACAACCTTTTGCATTAAAGTAGTCTTTTATAATTTCTTGCATTCTAATTTCATCTTCTACCAGTAAAATTTTATAGCCCATATTATGCCTTCCCCCTTCATATAAATATAATAATAGCATAATCTGTATTTTCTGTGTCCTTTTTGTATTTTCAAAATATCCTAAGTAAAATAATACTTAGGATATTTTGAAAATGTTTTTTTACATAAAAAAACTGCAGATATTATTGTAGTTTCAACATATAATTGAATATTTTACAACTTGATATCTGCAGTATTTCTAAATTCTCACCTTAATAAATTACTAACTTTCCATAACCCTTTGTATTGCATTAACAACCTTTTGATTTGCTAGCATTTATTTCAACTCTAAAATAATTCTGATTTATTCTTTCTATATTTTTCTGTATATCACTAAAAAAATCAATTTCTATTTTATCATCATCTAATAAGTTTTTTTCATATTTTTTATTTTTCATTAAATTACTATTTTTTGATGAGCCTTTTTGATTATAGAAATTCCATTCTGTATATAATATTCTTTTTACACAAATTACTTTTATCATAAATGTTACTTTAACCTTTTATATTGCTTATTTTTGAAACACTGTCTCTATCACTCATATGATTACTTCCCTATCTAGTATCTATTAAATTATTCTAGGAATATTCTATGTGCAATAGCATCCCATTCTAAATTTTATCCTAGTATTCCTAAATGTTCTAAAAGAATCTTTATTCCCATTAGAATTAAAATTATTCCACCTACAAGTTCTGCTTTAGATTTATATTTAACTCCAAAAATATTTCCTATTTTTACACCTATCATTGATAAAACTAAAGTTGTAATTCCTATGAATGATACTGCAGGGATTATGTTTACTTTAAGAAAAGCAAATGTTACCCCAACTGCTAATGCATCTATGCTTGTTGCTACAGCTAATATACTCATATTTTTGAAGCTTAATTCTTCCTCTTCTGTTTTGCATTCACTTTTTTCTTCCTTTTCTAAAGATTCTTTAATCATGCTAATTCCTATTAAACTAAGAAGTATAAAAGCTATCCAATGATCAATACTTGAAATTTTATCACTAAATTGACTTCCTAATATATAACCTATCATTGGCATACCAGCCTGAAATAATCCAAAATATAATCCAACTATTCCTGCTTTTTTGATTGTAACTTTCCTCATACACAGACCTTTACATATTGCTACTGCAAATGCATCCATCGAAAGACCTACCGCTAAAATAAATAATTCTACCACACTCATTTTTATAATGCTCCTTTTATGTATTATTTTATAATAAAGTTTCGTAAGCGACTTTAACTTAAATTATTATTATGATTCTATATACTTATCTATAAATATATTTTTATATTATAGATAAGTTGCACACTTTATATAATTCTCAAATTCTTAAAATATTATAATTCCACATAAAAAGAGACCTATCTATAGCCATATAAACATAAAAAGCTATAGATAAGTCTCATTATTTAAAATAAAACCAGATAGAATACATCTATCAGTATGTTGGTCTTATTACACATTCGTGCCAACTACTCCCTTATCATAAAGTTAATAATAATAAAATTATTGGTATATGTCAATATATTAATATATAATAGTTCACATAAGTTATATTTTAAGGAGTGAAAATTATGTGTAAAAATAAAATAGATGCTAAATACTTTATAGATAAATTAAATCTTAAACCACATATTGAAGGTGGATACTTTAATGAATGCTTATCATCTGAAGATAACTATAATGATAATCAAAAGCTTTGGACAAGTATTTATTTCTTGCTTGAACAAGGTGATGTTTCAAGGTTACATATCCTTGAGGAAGATGAGCTTTGGTATTATCATGCTGGAAATTCGCTTAATATATATATGATTTCTCCAGAAGGTAAACTTACAGTATCAAAGCTTGGTCTTAATATTGATAATGGTGAGACTCCACAAGTTTTAGTTCCAAAAGGTTATATATTTGGATCTATTATGGAAGAAGAAGGATTTTGTCTTGTAGGAAACATGGTTGCTCCAGGATTTATATATGATCATTTTAAAATAGTTAATCAAAAAGAATTATTATCACGTTATCCTGAACACAAAGAAACTATATTAAAATTAACTAAATCAGAATAGGAAAAATCCCTATGAACCTCTAGTTTGATTTTCATAGGGATTAATTAAAATTTATAATTAATTATTCTTAGTACTCTCTTAAATCAAAAATCTATTTTTATTATATATGTTTCAATTAGTTTTCTACATTTTGTATTCTGGTATTTACTTAAGCTGTAAACATCTTAAATGCAATTTTATTATTGAAACATATATATTAATTAAATATTTAAGGTCTACTTTTTCTCATATGCATTAAACATAGTATTTAATTAATTTTAAAGCTATTAATGGCATCTTGTAACTCTTCAGAATACTTTCTTAATTCTTCTGCAGAAATATTTAAAAATTCTGCTTCACTTAATTGAGAGTCAGCTGATTCTTGAACTTTTGAAGAAGCTTCTGCGGTTTCTCTTATTACATTTGAGATATTTCCAATAGCATATTCAGTCTCATTTTTTGTTTTTTCAATATCTTTAATACGCAATGAAATTTTTTCTATATCACTTGTTAAATCTTCTACATGATTTGTAATATCTTTAAAAGATTCTATTGTTTTTTGTAATGCCTCATCTTGAGAAATCATGATCTTTTCCGCTCTTTTTGCAGTATCTACAGTGTTTTGTGTAAGAGAATTAATTCCATTTATAATTTCACTAATCCTATTAGATGCATTTAATGATTCCTCTGCCAGTTTTCTAACCTCTTCTGCTACAACTGCAAATCCATCTCCAGCACTTCCCGCCCTTGCTGCTTCTATAGATGCATTTAATGCTAATAAATTAGTTTGCTCTGCAATTGAATTAATAGTATCTATAATACTTCTAATGAAAAATGATTCTTTTTCTAGGTTTTCAATATTCTCAATAACACTATTTGTTATTTTTGAAGTTTCATCAGATTTATTTACAAGTTCTTTAATTGTTAATATTCCTTCACTTACGATTTCTTTAGTCGTTGCTGCAAACTCAGATATTTTTATAGTGCCTTCATTTACATTTGTAATCTTCTCTCCAAGGTTCTCCATTTTATTTAAACATACTTTTGCATCTTCTACCTGTCGTCCTATTCCATTATCCATCTCTTCAATTATTCCTGTAATATCTTTAGATGATTCAACCAATTTAACTGATGCATTTGTCAATGATTTTGAAGATCCTATAACTAAATTTGATACATCTCTAGTTTGATGAATTAATTTCTTTATACTTTTTAGCATTTCCATAATATTTTTAGATAATAAACTAAATTCATCTTTTCTCTTTGTACTACAATTAACAGTTAAATCACCTTCTGATACTTTCTTTACTGTATTAGTCACTTTATGTATTTCACGTCCAATCCCATTAGCTAAAATGAAACTAACAATAACTGCAATTAAAGTAGCAATTATAACAATTATAATTGTCATATTTTTTATTTCATCTGCTTGCTTTATGATTTCAGCCTTTGGGATTAAAGTAACTAACATACATCCAGTGTCTTCAACTTTATAATGCATGTAAAGATACTCTTCACCATTGTAATTTAGCTGGCGTATTCCTTTATATTCTTCACTTTCTAAAGAATCCTTATAATATTTTTGTCCAAAAAAATCATTAGTTCCATTTTCTCCTTCTGATGTAAATTCTCGTCCATCAGGTGTAACAAATGCACACTTACTGCCTTTAGGAAGATCTATACTTTCCAATGGCGCTATTAAGGATTCACTTTTTATGCTAACTATAAGAATACCAACAGACTTCATCTGATTATTCATAATTTGCCTGCTAATTGTAATACCATATTGTTTTTTAGGTATATTTAGCTCTTCATCTAAAAGATAATTATCACCTCTCCATATTGCGTTACCTTTCATACCACTCACTAGACTTCCATCTTCTGTACTTATATATTTTTCATACGCTTCTTTTTTTATCTGACCATTTGATGTTATTAATTGTCCATATGGCGATAAAACTGATATTGTATTAATATTTTTATCTGATATGGTTTCACTGATTGCTTTTCCATTAATCTCTAAGAATATCTCTTTTTCTATTTTAGGATCATTTTTATACAATCCACTATAATAATTGCGTACATCAGAGTAACTTGAAAATTGCTGAGACTTACTATCTGCTGTTTGGAATAGTATTTTATAAAAATCCCCTGTTTTTTCAATCATGTTCATATTTGCCTGCTTATAATTTTCAACTATTATTTCTGAAGCTTTTTTATATGAAAATATTCCAAAACTAATAAATAATATTATTGGTAGAGAATACGCAATTATTAATTTTACTCTAATGCTCCTTATGCGACAAGTTAATGAACCCATTTTAAACTTTTCTTCATGATTTTTGAAGTGTATCTTTCTTTTCATACAGAATTACTCCTATTTTGTAATAATTTAGAAAGGCCACAAACCTAAGAAAAAATGGCTTGTGGCTTTAGTATTACTTATATAATGGTCCGTAAGTTGCACATGCTTTATAGTCTGAAGCTTCTGGTGTCTCTGTTCCAAACGCTGCCCAGCTATGTGGTCTGAATATTCTATCATTTGATACATTATGCATAGATACTGGTATTCTAAGCATAGAAGCTAATGTAATTAATTCAGCACCAACATGTCCATACACTGTTACTCCATGATTTGCTCCCCAGTTAGCCATAACACTATATACATCCTTGAATGCGCCTTCACCTGTTAAGTCTGGTACAAACCATGTTGTAGGCCATGTACGATCTGTTCTTACATCTAATGTATTATGAACCTCATCTTCTAATACAGCGGTTTTTCCTTCTGCTATTTGAATTACAGGTCCTACTCCCTCTACAATATTTACACGAAGCATTGTTACAGGCATTTCAGCTTGTGTTTTAAAGTGAGAAGAGAATCCGCCGCCTCTAAAATATTCATAATTTGCACGACACCAATCTGTTGCATCTGTACAAGCATCAATATCACTTTCAGTCATATCCCACCATGACTTCATACAACCTTCACCAGATTCATTCTTAGCTGCTCCTGTACAGTCTAATGCAGTAGCTCCTGAATTTATTAGATGTATAAATCCTTCTGCTGCTGTTCCTTGTGGTCTCTTACCAGTTACTCTTTCACATGCATCTGCACTCCAGTAAGTTCTTACATCATGGAAGCAAGGTGCTTTATCTGAAACTAATGTACCTAATAGCATTGCCACTCCATTTAAAGTATCATTTTCAGTTGCAAATGGTGTTGGTCTCTTTGGTCCATTCCAGTCAAAAGTTGATGCCATAATAGCTTCCATGAAATCTCCATTTGGTAACCAGTCTGTCCACATTCTTTGACCTTGGAATCCTCCTGCAATAGCATTGCGTCCTAATGCTTCTTCATGCCATCCCATTTCATCTAATTTTGGATTTCCATACATGATATCTCTAACAACCATAGTCATTTTAGTGACAAATTTCCAATCTTTATCAGCTGGAACAACTTTAGATTTTTTAATTATTTCTGGAAGATCCTTTCCTTCATTACAGTCGAATCCTTCTTTACAATGTTCTTTAGTCCATGCTAACGCTTTTTCATATTCTTCTTCATCATAAATACCTAATGTAATACGACGAATTATTTCTGTCATATCTACCCACTCTGGTCTCATTCCTAAGTATTTTTGGAATAATACTGGGTCACAGAAAGATCCAGCTATCCCCATAGATACACTACCAATGTTAACGTAAGCTTTATTTTTCATCATTCCAACAGCAACTGCACATTTTGCAAATTTTAATATTTTTTCAGCCACATCTTTCGGAACAGTTTTATCGTCCATATCTTGAACATCATGACCATAAATTGAGAAAGCAGGAATTCCTCTTTGAGCGTGTGCTGCTAAAACAGCTGCTAAATATACAGCTCCTGGTCTTTCTGTTCCATTAAATCCCCATACAGCTTTTATAGTGTTAGGATTCATATCAAATGTTTCTGATCCGTAGCACCAGCAAGGTGTAACTGTTAAAGTAGCACAAATGTTTTCTGTCGAGAATTGTTCAGCACATCTTGCAGCTTCAGCACCACTACCTATTGTTGTTTCTGATATAATGCATTGTACAGGTGTTCCATCTGGATACTTCAATTGAGAAGAAATTAATTCAGCTGCTGCTTTTGCCATTCCCATAGTTTGTACTTCTAAACTTTCTCTAACTCCTCCCCATCTTCCGTCTATTGTAGGTCTAATTCCTATTTTGGGATACATCATAAATATTACCTTCCTTTTCATATAAATTTAAATTATTTATTTAATTATCATTTTTCAATTTAATTATGGTAAATAGATTTGTTTAATCTTATTTGGGTATATTTTTTATGGTATATATGAGTAAAGCTTTTTTTATTTTTTGAATTCGTTTTCAGAAATTCTATTATACAGTGCTGTATTATTTTAATATCTAAATGATATCTAAAAATTTTTTATAAGCATTATTCCACTCTTCAACATTTTGTGGTTCATATACTTCAATATTTTGAGATTTAGCAATTATATCTCTCGCCCTTTGAAGCCCATCAATTTCTTTTGTAGCCATAAGCTGTAAAACTAAATTTCCTAAAACTGTAGCTTCTATTGGCCCCGCTACTACTTTTCTGCCACAAGAATTTGCTGTTAACTGGCATAATAGTCTGCTTTGAGTTCCTCCTCCCACCATATAAATCGTATCATAATGCTTTCCTGTACAATCTTCTATTTCTTCTAATGCTTTTCTATATTTTAAAGCCAAACTCTCATCTATACAGCGAACAATTTCTCCAATTGTTTCTGGTATAAACTGATTAGTTCTAGAACAATATTCTTGAATACGTTTAGGAACATCTCCTTGAGGCACAAATTCAGGTGCATCAGGATCTATAAAACATTTTAGCTCCTGTGATTTAGATGCTAACACTTCTAAATCTCCAAAGCCATATTCTTTTCCTTCTCTTATCCATTGTCTTCTAGACTCTTGAATGAGCCAAAGACCTATAATATTCTTTAAGAATGTGGTCTTTCCTTCATATCCGCCTTCATTTGTTATGTTATATTTTTCTGACTTTTCATTTATAATTGGATAATCTAGTTCTGTTCCAATTAAAGACCATGTCCCACAACTTAAAAAAATAAAATCTTTTTCTTCCGTTGGAACTGAAAGTAATGCACTCTGGGTATCATGTGATGCAACAGCTACTACATTTACCTTATCAACTCCAAGCTCTTTGCTTATAGAATCACTTAGTTGTCCAACAATTGTTCCACTTGGGACTATTTCCGTAAATATATCTCTAGGTATATCTAAAGCTTCTATTATCTTATCTGACCAAGTTTTTTTACCTGCATCTAATAGTTGACTTGTAGATGCAATAGAATACTCTGTACACTTTTCGCCAGTCAGCATATAAATAAATAAATCTGGCGTCATTAAAAGTGTTTCTGCTCTCTCAATTATGTCTGGTCTTTCTTTTACAATTGACAATAATTGAAAGGCTGTGTTTATCTCCATAAACTGATTTCCTGTAATCCTATAGAATTCTTCTTTAGATATTCTTTTAAAACTTTCTTCAAGCATTCCCTGTGTTCTTTTATCACGATAATGAATAGGATTTTCTAAGAGGTTTCCATTCTTATCTAAAAGACCAAAATCAACCCCCCAGGTATCAATCCCAATACTATCAAATCCCCCTGAATTCTTTGCTTTTATAATTCCCTGCTTAATTTCATGAAATAAACGAAGTGTATCCCAATACATAACATCATTTACTGTAACAGGATCATTAGAAAAACGATGAATTTCTTCTAATTTAATAGTATCGCCATCATAAATTCCTATCATTGCGCGTCCACTTGAAGCTCCAAAATCAAATGCCAATATCCTCTTTTCCACAAACTCACCACCTTCTCAATTTATTATAAGATTATTTTACTAACAATATTTTATGTTTACCATTTAATATCTTACTTAGAAAGTATAATAATTTACTTTTTAAAATATATATTTACTTTGTTTTAAGCTTTACACCATTTCTCTCAAATGTATCATGCCATTCCTCAGATGGATTTGTATCTGTTGCTATATAATCAATATTTGAGAAATTCTCCATTTTAATAAATGATATTTTATCAAATTTAGCGCTGTCTACAACTAATATCACTTCTTTTGCAGCATTTATCATATGCTTTTTAATTTCAACATCAGCTTCATTGGAATCTGTAATTCCTATATTTTTATCTATTCCCTTACATGAGATAATGGCTTTATCAACATGAAAGTTATCAATCATCTTCTCAGTTTGTGGTCCAATAAGTGCTAAGGCGCCTTCTTTCATAAGACCTCCTGTTGATAATACTCTCCATCCTTTTTTATCAGCTAGTTCTATCATAACCTCTAAAGAATTAGTGATAATAGTTATATTTTCTTTATCGCGTATACTTTTTGCAATATATAGTGCTGTACTGCTGGCATCTAACATAATATGTTCTCCATCTTGAATCATATCTGAAACCAGCTCAGCAATTATCTTTTTTTGCTTAATATTAGTTTGTTTTCTAACGTTATATGGTAAATCTTCCTTTAAATCATCTACTAAAACTGCTCCACCATAAGTTTTCTTTGCAAGACCTTTTTGTTCTAATAAATCAAGATCTCTTCTTATTGTTTCCTCTGTTACTTTATAATACTTACTCAAGTCACCAACTAATACTTTCTTTTCTTCTCTTAATTTAGATAAAATTTCATTTCTTCTTTCTATCGCCAACATATTGATTTCTCCTACACCTTATAAAATAGTATTCCAGAGTCCTTCGTCTGGGTTTGCCATTATAGAGCTATCTAAAAGCATTCCATTTTTTCCAACTACAGCTGAAGCTTTTTTAATTGCAGCTTCTACAGCTCCTATATCTCCTGTTAACATAAGATAAGATTTCCCGCTCATTCCTCTGGCTATTCTTACTTCTATAAGCTCTACATCAGATGTTTTAGCTGCCTCATCGGCTGCAACTATAATTGATGATGCCGAAAAAGTTTCTAAGACCCCAAGGGCTCTCTTATTCTTAATTTCTACTGCTCCATAAATTGCTGGAAATATAGATTCATGTGGATTTCCTAAAAGAAAGCTGTCTATAAGTTTTTCACCATGAACATTTTTTGATGCTTCTATTGAAGCATTTACTGCACTTAATTCTCCACTGAATATGATAATATATTTTCCTGGACAGACTGTTTTAGCTTCTATTATAGATACTTTAGCAGTTTTCAGAATCATATCAGCAGCTTGAACTCCTGTTGATACTGTTAAGTATTCAACCATTCCAATTGCTTTTCCCATCTTTACCTCCTGCCCGCATTGTTACTGCAGTTAAATATTTATTATATTTATATTTTCAATCTGTCCCTTTTCATACTATAACTCTAATTATCTTCTACCTATTATAATATATTTTTCATTTACATCCAATACTATTCCAGCCATAGATGAATGACAAGGCACTGACAGACTATTTTCTTTAACCTTTGCAATTAGCTGACCTTCTTCTACAAAAGCTCCTTTTTTTACTACTGGTATAGAAGGTACTCCAATATGTTGACTTAATTTTATTTTTACTTGCTTTGTGCTAATTTCTTCTATGCTTAAAGGTGCTGCTCTATCATATTTCGAAAGACCTAGTCTTGCTGTTAAACGCTCTACTGATATCATTCTTGCTTTTCTTAATTCATTCATTTTAGAAAGCTTAATATCTTTAGGAGCTGCAATACCATTATTTCTTAATTGTGTTTTACATTCACTTATTAATGTTTGAGGGGATAAACTCTGCTCACAAGCATACATTTCACAAATTCCACATTGAGAGCAGAAAAATGTATTTAAAGATGATTTTACATCTGCTTTATTAACAAACATAAGATTTTTCATTACTGCATGTGGTTCAATTGGATATCCAATCATATTTCTTGGGCACATTTCTGTACATCGATTGCATTGGCAACATACAGATTTTGCTTGTTTAACACTAATTGCTATATTTTGATTCTTTTTTCTAACTATATACTGATCTTGTGGTAAAACCAATATTCCATTAGATGTCTTTGTAATGACATCAATTCCTTTAGCTAACTTTCCAGTCATAGGTCCACCATGAACATATGCCGGATTCTCTATTGTTGATCCTCCTGCAAGATTTACTACTTCATCAAAAGTAATTCCAATTGGAACCTTTATTGTTTTAGGTTCATTTACTTCTCCAGCAATTGTTATATACTTATGTGTAACTGGCTTATTTTCAAATAATGCTTGATATATATTATAGACAGTTTCTACATTATATACGATAACCCCTACAGATAATGGCAATTTACCAGGCTCAACAATCCTTCCAGTAGATTCATAAATAGTGATGATTTCATCTCCCGCTGGATATATTTCAGGAAGGAAAGAAATTCGAGTTTTGGCATAGAATTTTCTTGCTTCTATAACATCTTGTACAGCTTCTACTGTCTTTGCATAGCATTCTTTTGTTGCAATGACAACTTCTTTTGCTCCTACAATTTCAGCAATTAGATTTAATGCATTTACTATATCACTTGCCTTTAAAGCTAATAGTTGCTGATGAAGTTTAAGTAACGGCTCACATTCTGCACAATTTAATATAATAATATCAATGCCATCATTTAACTTTGCGTAAGAAGGGAATCCAGCACCACCTGCACCCACAATACCATTATTTTGCATAATTTCTTTCAATTCCAATATATCCATTGTACATCTACTCCAATCCTATTCCATCATCTATGATTCCAACAATTGCTGCATCAACTGGTGCATCTTCCATATTACATCCTATACGAGCAGCACTTCCAGTAGCTATAAGCACTATTTCACCTATTCCAGCTCCTACATTATCAACAGCAACCATACGATATTTAGTTGGCATATTGTCTATAGGCTCAACAATCATAAATTTTGATCCTACTAATTTATCATTTTTTCTTGTCGCTACTACACTACCGACAATCTTTCCCACTATCATTTTGCACCTTCTTTATACTTTAACAAGTATTCCATAAGCATCTTTAGAAACATTTGCTGCATTTGCTTCATCTGCATCAATATGCATCTCTAATGTAAAACTTTCATCAACGCGAATTAGTACATTATGAAATTCTGTTTCTCTATCATTATTTACTCTTACTGCAACAATATCTCCATCTTCTACTCCTGCTGAAATAGCATCTTTAGGAGACATGTGTATATGGCGTTTTGCTACAATACACCCTTCATCCAAATAAATTGTTCCTTTAGGTCCAACTACTGCTATAGGTGCTGATCCTTTTATATTGCCTGATTCACGGATTGGTGCTTTAATTCCCAGCTTAAAGGTGTCAGTTTGAGACACCTCTACTTGGGACTTACTTCTTGCAGGGCCTAAAACTCTAATATTTTCTATTGCTCTAAGTTTTGTTCCTACAATAGTAACTTGTTCATTTGCTGCAAATTGTCCACCCATTAAATCCTTCTTTTTTGTTAATTGATAGCCAGGTCCAAATAATATTTCAATATGCTCTTGTGCTAAATGAATATGTCTTGCTGACACTCCTATTGGAACCATATAATCCTTTGAAACTGCTTCTTCTTTTTCTAATGTCTCTTTAACTATTTTTGTAATCAATCCAAGGATTTTTTCGTCCACCTTTTCCACCTGCGCTTTCTAAGTACTATTTAATAGAAGGAAGTATTTTTTCTACATCAGTATGTGGTCTTGGTATTACATGAGTAGCAACTAATTCTCCTAATCTTGAAGCCGAATCTGCACCTGCTTCTACTGCTGCTTTAACTGCTCCTACATCTCCGCGTACCATAACAGATACTAATCCTGATCCTATCTTTTCTGTTCCAACTAATTCTACATTAGCAGCCTTTAACATTGCATCTGTAGCCTCTATTGCTGCTACCAATCCTCTTGTTTCTATCATTCCTAATGCTTGTTGTGTCATTCTTTTTTCCTCCTTATTATTTGACTTTTCTTTTTTGACTTCTTTATCCTGAGCCTTTTCTTTTACTTGCTCTTTATTATTTACTACATCAGTATTAACTTCTTCTGTTTTATCTGGTTTCTTACTATCTGCCATAATATAATACACCTCTTTGGTATTATTTTATTTTTTGTGCACTTAGTGCTACTATTCTTCTTATCTCTTCATGTGGATTAGGTATCACCGCATGAATACATGGCTTTAGCGCATTCTTTGCTGCTGTTTCTACTGCTTGTTTAACTGCCGCTACTTCGCCTTGTATAATTATTGTTACAAGTCTTCCTCCTAATTTTCTTTCCCAGGTAACAAATTCAACATCTGCTGTCTTACACATGGTATCTAAGGCAGTTATTGCAGCTGTTACACTTTGTATTTCGATAAAGCCTAATGATTTCATAGCATTCTCCTTTTCTTCAAAGAAGTTTGTTTATTTTATACTTGGAAGTATTTTTTCTACATCTGCATGTGGTCTTGGTATTACATGAACTGCAACTAATTCTCCTAGTCTTGCAGCTGCTTGACTTCCTACTTCTGTTGCAGCTTTAACAGCTCCAACATCTCCACGTACCATAACAGATACTAATCCTGATCCTATTTTTTCTGTTCCTATTAATACAACTTCTGCTGCTTTTGCCATTGCATCTGCTGCTTCTATTGCTGCTACCAATCCTCTTGTTTCTATCATTCCTAATGCTTCTTGTGCCATTTTAAATTCCTCCTAATTATTATTAATTTTATTTTTATATGAGTTTTAATATTTACTTTTCTTAATTTTTATCAAGTCCACTTATTCTTAACATCTTTTCTGTTGAATCTTCCGGTCTTGCAATTACGTACTTAGATATTACACCACTTACTCCCTTTGCTGCCTCTTCTGCTGCTTCAATGGCTGCTCTAACATCCTCTACACTTCCTCTAAATTTCACCATAATAATAAGTGGAACCGGAAGCTCATCTGCATTTGCAGGTTTATTTCTATCAAAAGTTTCAATTTTAACATTTGCAGCTTTACATCCAGCATCTGCTGCTACAAAAGCTGCTGTTAACCCAAATACTTCTATCATTCCTACAGCATTTGCCATATGTTTACTCTCCTATGTTTTATTGATTAATTATTGCAATCTTTAAACCTTTCATGGCAAGATTAGTCTCATGGCCTTCATTAATCTTATCTAGGGAATACGTATGTGTAATAAGTTTTTCTATTGGAAGTCCAATTCCTTTAGCTCTCTTTAAGAAATCAAAAGTTGTAGCATAATCTCTTAATGTGTATACCCATGATCCAACTACTGTTATTTCTTTAGAGCAAATATCAAAGTGTGGATTAATTGTTGCATCACCACCATTTATGAAGAATCCTAATTCACATAGTCCTCCACCATTTCTTATGAATTTATATATGTTTGCATGAGCTATTGGTGAACCTGTACATTGGAATGCAAAGTCAGATAAGTATCCACCAAATGCTTCTTTAACGCCTTCTGATAGGGCTTCATTTCCTTTATAGTCTTTGAAATTAACAACATTTCCAGCGCCTAATTCTTTAGCAAATTCAAGCCTTTTTTCTTCTCCATCTACTGCAACAATGTTTTCTATTCCCATTGTGCGTAATACAGCTATACAAATTAATCCAATTGGTCCACAGCCTTGTACTACTACTCTGCTGTTAAATCTTAAAATTCCTGTTGTTTTTGCTCTCTCAACTGCATGAATTAATACTGCACATGGTTCTATTAATATTCTTGAATATAAATCTAAATCGCTTACATTAAATATTGTTGAACCTCCACGTATTACAATATAATCTGCAAACCATCCATTTAAATGAACATCATCATCAGGAAGTAAACCATAAACATCAGCGCCACCGACATTTTGTTTATTTAAATCAAACATTGTGATTTCAGGATTATCCTTAAATATCATACAAGATACAACTTTATCTCCAACATTTAATGGTTTCCCTGCACTATCCTTTGTTACGTTTTTTCCCATTTTAACTATTTCACCAGTACCTTCATGACCTAATACTACTGGTATCAATCCAAATGGATCTCTTTTAAACTCATGAGCATCAGTTCCACAAATACCGCATCCCTCTACCTTTACTAAAATGTCATCATCCCCCAGTTCAGGAATTGGATATTCTTTTATTTCATAATGCTCTAATTCTGTAAGCATAGCAACACGACTTGTTTTAGGAATTGAATTAGCTGATTCATTACATTTACATGCTCCATTTTTGCATCCTGTACTTTCTGTTGCCATTCCTTCTAAAACTTGCTTTACAATTTGCTCTATATCAATATTAGTCATTTCTTTTCCCTCCTTTTATCTAATACATAAGCTATCTGACATAACACATCTTCTACGCTTTGTAAAAGTGTTTGCAGATGTTAATCCTTCTCCTGTTCTACTTGCTATTGTAAATGTACAGAAACCTTCTCCTCCAAAGCCAAGTGCTGCATATGAAGGTGCATTTTTAACTAAAATTGCAGTATCCATTGCTTTAGCATATTTAGTTAATGTGTTAACGTTTTTAGAATGTATATGTGCTGAATGCCTATTTCCGTGTTCAAGCCATACACATTTTTCAATTGCATCATCTACATTTTTTGCTCTAACAACACCAAGTATAGGCATCATTAATTCTTCTGAAATTAATGGATGTTCCTTTTCACCTTCAAAAATGATACATCTTGTCCCTTCTGGTGCATCAACACCTATCATTTTTAATAATGTAGCAGCATCTCTGCCTACACATTTACGATTAAGGCCATTAGATGTTAATACAGTAGATATCAGCTTTTCTTCTTGCTCCTTAGAAATTATATAACCACCATTTTCTTTTAAATAATAAATTAATTCATCAATTATTTTTTCTACAGCTACAACTTCTTTTTCAGCTATACATGGAAGATTATTATCAAAAGTACAGCCATTTATTATATGTGCAGCTGCCTGTTGAATATCTGCTGTTTCATCTACTAATACCGGTGGATTTCCAGCTCCTGCACCAATTCCTCTTTTTCCTGATGAAAGTACTGCAGTTACTACCCCGGGGCCTCCAGTTGCTGCAATTAAAGGTATGTCTTTATGTTCCATCATTATATTACTTGTTTCTAGTGTTGGTTTATTTAATGAAACAACTATATTTTCTGGACCTCCAGCTTCAATTGACGCTTCATTTACAAGTTTAACTGCAAAGTTTGACACTTTTACTGCTGCTGGATGAGCACAAAATACAACTGTATTGCCACCTGCAATCATTCCTATACTATTGCACAAAATAGTTTCACTAGGATTCGTACAAGGTGTTATTGCACCTATTACCCCAAATGGCCCCATTTCAACTAATGTGAGCCCTCTATCTCCAGACCATGCTTCTGTTTTAATATCTTCTGTTCCTGGAGTTTTTTCTGCAAGAAGTTGATGTTTTAATATTTTATCACCAACGTTTCCCATTCCAGTTTCTTCTACAGCCATTTTTGCAAGAGTTTCAGCATTTTCTAATGTCTTCTTACGAATATTATTTATAATCTTTTCACGAAAATCCAATGGCATTTTTTGCATTACTTTTTGTGCTTCTTTTGCTGCTCTTATTGCATCATTCATATCATCAAATAATCCAGGCTCTTTACTTTCATTTTTATTTACACCTAAATTTGCAATTACATTTTCTATAATTGACTTGATCTGCTCTTCATTTACTGACATAACATAACCTCCTCTAAGCATTTCTGTCCATATTCTGCTAGTGCACTATCTTGTTCTTCTGTTCCTCCACTAACACCTAATCCACCTATTAACTTTCCTTTATAAAAAAGTGGAACTCCGCCACCAATAATAACTACTTTTCCTTCATTAGTAAATTGAATTCCATATAAAGAACATCCAGGCTGGCTTAATTTTTTTAGCTCTAATGTGGACATTTTAAGTGCCACTACAGTATATGATTTATTTAGTGCAACATCATAGCTAGCAATATATGAATCATCCATGCATTGAATCGCAATTGGCCTTCCAGCCTCATTTGATATAGCTACAACTACTGATACACCTATTCTTTTTGCCTCTTCTTTTATCTTTTCTGTTAGAAAAATTGCCTTTGACAAATTCATCTTAGGAGTTATAAATTTATTTATAGTTTCTTCTACCATGCTTTGTACATAGGCCTCATTCATCTTGTTTCCTCTTTTCTAAACTCTATCTAAGATTTAATTGATCCATTATTTTCTTTGTAATTTCAGTCACTAAGCCTTTATCAGATTCATTATGAGATTTACATGATCCACCACAAGTATGACAACTTGGCTTTCCTGATAATGTATTTGGACATAGATTTGCAGGATGCTTTCCTGTCATTCCAAATTGACGTCTTATTTCATATAATTTTTCAACTTGTTCCTCTGATAATTCCTGTGGACCTCCTAAGTGCTCAGAAATATATAGTAGATTAGCATAGAATTCTAAAGATTCCATCTTCATATAAGCTGCCTCTAATGAATCCGAGTAAGTTAATGCTCCATGATTTTCTAAAAGCACTGCATCAAAATATTGTAGATATTCAGATACTGCATCAGGAATTTCCTCAGTAGAAGGTGTTCCATATTTAGCTATTGGCACACATCCTAATGCAATTACAGCTTCTGGCATAATAGGTTGTGTTAAAGGTCTTCCTGCAATTGCAAATCCTGTTGCATACATTGGATGTGCATGCACTACTGATTTAACATCTGGCCTTTCTTTATATACTCTTAAATGCATTTTTATTTCTGATGAAGGCTTAAATCCCTTATTTGCAAATAATATGTTTCCATCTATATCAACCTTACAAATAAATTCTGGGGTCATAAAGCCTTTACTTATTCCTGTTGGTGTACATAAAAACTCATTTTCACTAATCTTAACAGAAATGTTTCCATCATTTGCTGCTACCATTCCGCGGTTATAAATACGTTTTCCAATTTCGCACATTTGTTTTTTTATTTCAAATTCATTCTGCATTTTTTTCCTCCTTATTTTTAATCAGCTATTTTAAATAACTAACCAGTTCATTAATTCCTTCTCCAGTAACGGAGCTTACTTTAAATATCTTTTTGCACCCAGCTAGTTCAAGCCATCTAACCGCTTGTTTAATCTTGGCATTTTCTTTATCTATTTGTGTTACAATTCCTATGACTTCTCTACTTGCCATGCTTACAATATTAGGTGCAAATAGTGTAAAAGGTTCTATTGCCGATGCCATAAGCGCGATTATATCTGCTTCATATGAATATATAGCAAGTGCTCCTCCAAGCATTTTTGTCTGTATATATTCTCCTGGAGTATCTATAATCCAGTCTGCATAGCTCACAGCCTGAGTCTTTTCATATCTACGCTTTTCACCACTTAATACTTGCTTTAATGTTGTCTTACCACATTCACTTCGTCCTATTAAAATTACTTTTTTCATACCTATGTCCTTGTAATATTGCAGATTGTAAAATTTAATGTTTCTTTGCAATATTCTGTTAATGCTTTTAATCCTGCATCAACTTCTGAAATTGTACCTGTTATAATTAATGTTCCACTGAATCTATCTATAAACCCTATCTCTATTCCTGCTGCTTTTAATGCAATATCTCCAGCAATAATTGATGTCTCTGCTGGACTCATTGTGACAATTCCAATTGCAGATTTTGTATAATCAATTTTAGGATCTAGTCCTAGTTTTTTATATAATACTTTATCTGGATTCGCAATTACATGTGCCAATGTAATTTGTTTACCCGGTACAATTTCTTGAATTATTCGCATTCTATCTTCTAAGGAGAATTGATCCATATTAAGCCTCCTTGTTATTTTGACTTAACCCCCAATTTTTCCATTTAGCCCTACATTGTTCACTATTTCAAGTAGCTCTTCCATCTTTTCTGGTGTAGGCGGTTCTATATCATCAAGTAAGTAATTTCTATCTAATCCTGTATACTTGTCCCTTCCAAGTCTATGATAAGGCAGTAAATGTAACTCTTTTACGTTATTTAATGTTTTTGAAAACTTCGCAATATCCAAAATATCTCTTTCTGAATCATTAAAGCCTGGAACTACAGGAACTCTAATGGTTAAATTGGACCCATATTCCGAAATCTTTCTAGCATTTTCCAATACTTTAGAATTATCTCTTCCTATATATTCTTTATGCTTTATTGGATTCATATGTTTTATATCCATTAATACATAATCTATTTCAGGCAAAAGTCTTTCTATTATACTGAAATCTGCTGCTGCTGTTGTCTCTATCGCCGTTGTTATTCCAACGTCTTTACATCCTTTTAGCAATCCATACGCAAAATCTGGTTGAAATAAACATTCTCCTCCTGAAAGAGTAACGCCACCACCGCTTCTTCTATAATATGGACGATCTTTTTCTATTTGCTTTATTACTTCTTCAACTGTAATATCTTCACCTATGCACTTTAATTTTCCATCCACTTTCATTTCTTGTATTGAGAATTCTTGTGACTCTGGATTACAACACCATCTACATCTAAAAAAACATCCTTTCAAAAATATAATGGTTCGTATTCCCGGTCCATCATGTACAGAAAACTTCTGTATATCAAATATTCTCCCTTTTGTTTTCAAGTAATCATTTTCCATATAATTATTTATTTCCTTAAAAACCAATTTGCTCTGTACGATTAATAATATCGTCTTGAAGTGATCTTGAAAGTGATGTAAATAAAGCACTATAGCCGGCTACTCTTACAACAAGAGTTTTATATTCTTCAGGATTTTTTTGTGCATCTAGTAATGTTTCTTTGCTTACTACATTAAATTGAATATGACTTCCCTTTTGGTCAAAATATCCTCTAATAAATGAAACAAAGTTTTCCAAGCCAGCTCGTCCACTCAATGCTGATGGATGAAACTTTTGATTAAATAAAGTTCCATTTGATGCAATTGAATGATCTAACTTTGATACAGAGTTTGCTGCTGCCGTAGGACCTTTGACATCCTTTCCTGCTGATGGTGAAACTCCATCTGCTATAGGTTTATGTGCAAGTCTTCCATCTGGAGTTGCGCCTGTTTGACCACCAAGTGGAACATTAGCTGATACAGGATACAATCCAGCTTGGTATTGACCTCCTCTTGGATTCTTATATTTTTCTAAAGGTTTTGTGTAGGTATATGCAACATCTCTTGCAAAACTATCAACTTCAGGAATATCATTTCCAAACTTAGGTATCTTATCAATTTCTTCTAGCAGTTTATCATACTTATTCTTCTTATCTTGAGGTATTCCTATACTATGTTCAACTATAGTTGCAATTTTAGATATTTGTTCTTCATTAACTTTAATTTTTTTATTTAATAATTCTCTTACTATGTCTTTTGTAATATGTTCTATTTTATTAATTGAAACATCTTTACCATAGTTATTACGTAGAGCTTCTCTATACTCTTCTAATGTTAATAAATGTTTATCAAAAACAAGTACCTTTATTGCATATAAGGAATCAGCCATATTTGCTATTCCAAATCCTTGTGGACCAGTAAAATTATATACTGCACCACCTTCTTGTACAGATTTTCCTTTCTTTATGCAATCTTCTATCATACAAGAAAGATATGGAAGCGGGCAACGATCTCTATGCGCCATATCTATAGAATTATCTGCATTGACTAATAATTCTATACAATAATTCATTTGTTTTTTATATGCATCGTAAAATTCATCAAAAGTTTTCATTTGACTAATATCACCTGTAGGTACTCCTACCAATTCACCATTATCCATGCCATTTTCAAATACTAATTCTAAAGGTCTACACATATTAAAGAATGCTGCATCATGCCATCCTTCTGTTTTTCCTGCTTTCTGAGGTTCAACACAACCAATAATGTTATATTCCCTAGCATCTTTTAAAGTTAATCCTCTATTAACTAGCGATGGTATAATAACTTCATCATTATAGTAAGCAGGTAGTCCTATTCCAGTCCTAGTTAACGTTGCTGCTTTAATAAGAAAATCCTGTGGTGTTTTGTTCCAGACTCTAACAGATAGTGAAGGCTGAGGTAACATTATATGTAATGATGCCTCTATGCACATATAAGACAGATCATTTGTAACATCTAAACCTTCTCCATCTTGACCTCCTGCAATCAAATTTTGAAAAAGACCATATCCTGCAAACCCCTCAGCTGAACCTGCATCTCTAACTTTATTAAGTTCATTTAGTTTCACCCAAATGCAATCAATAAGTTCTTGTGCTTCTTCTTTATTTATTGCTCCACTTTTTATATCCCCTTCATAATATGGATACATATATTGATCAAATCTTCCTGGTGATATAGAATGTCCACTTGATTCTATTTGAAGGAGCATCTGAACAAACCAAAAAGATTGACATGCTTCATAAAAATTTCTTGCACCTTTTTCAGGCACTCTATCACAATTTTTAGCTATTTTTTCAAGCTCTTTTTTTCTTTTTTGATCATTACATTTTTGTGCAAGTTCTTTTGCAAGAACCGCATATCTTTTTGCATAGTTGATTACTGCATTACAACTTAAAATAACAGCATTCAAAAAATGACTTTTACTAGCATAATTCATATCTGAAACATTACATCTTTCTAGTTCATCTTTCGCTTCTTTTATAATACCTTCATAACCTATTTCTAAAATTTTGTCATAGCATACCGTTACATGTCCAACACCATTATAGTAATAATTTCCTGGTGTAAAAATATTATGCTCAATTGCTTTTATTGCTTCTGGAGCCATATATGATGTAGCAAGCTCGCTTGTAGTTTTGCCTTTCCAATATCTGTAGATATTTTTTAAAGTTTCTTTAGTTTCTTCTGAAATATAAAATGGATCAGCAGCTCTTTTTTCGATGGTATCAAACTCATCTTCAAGCCAGGAAAACGAAAACTCTGGAAAGACTTGACATCCTCTTGGTGATTTTGTAGAACTTCCTACTATAAGCTCATTATCTCTAATTACTATTGGTATATTTTCTAATATATTTGCAAATGCTTCTGCACGTCTTGTAATAATTGGTTTTCCTTCAGTTTTTAAATAAGAGTCTGTAATTAATACTGCTCTATCAGATTCAATTTCAGGCATTTTTTCAAATAGTGCATTTACTAGCTTGTCTATTCGTGGGCTTTTGGGAATACTATAATTATCCATGTTTTCCTCCTCCCTATTTTAGGTTTAATTGTTCCATCACCTTCTTTGTAATTTCTGCAATTATATCTTTATTAACTTCTTCACTTTCTACATGTTTATTTAATATTGCTTCACCTGGATGTCTTCCTGTTAATCCATAAGATTCACGCATGTTGCAAAGTTTTCTTACTTCATCTTGTGGTAATTCATTAGGACCTCCAAGTTGTCTTGATATATATAGTAATTGTGCATAAAATTCTACCGATTCCATCTTATGATATGCTCCTAGTAATGAATCTCCATAAGTTAATGCACCATGATTTTCTAATAATACTGCATCATAATTTTGTAGATACTTAGATACTGCATCTGGTATTTCCATTGTTGATGGAGTTCCATATGCCGCTATTGGAACTTCTCCTAATGCAATTACTGCTTCTGGCATAATTGGTTGATTAAGAGGTATTCCTGCAATTGCAAATCCTGTTGCATACATTGGATGTGCATGTACTACTGATTTTACATCTGGCCTTTCTTGATAAACACGCATATGCATCTTTATTTCAGATGATGGCTTAAATTTTCCATTTCCTTGAATTAGATTTCCCTCTTTATCAACTTTACATATATAATCTGGTGTCATAAATCCTTTGCTTACACCTGTTGGAGTACATAAGTACTCATTGTCACTAATTTTCACAGAAATGTTTCCATCATTTGCTGCGACCATTCCTTTATCATAGATCCTTTTCCCTATCTCACAAATTTGTTTTTTTATTTCATACTCTGATATCATATTGTTTCCTCCTTAAATCTTGTACATTTTATGTTTAAACTTCTAGCTTGTATCTTTTATTTTGTTGTTTTTATTTGTTTTGTTTCTGTTTAATTGGATTATATCACTATAAAACAAGTAAATCAACTAAAACTTTATATATTTTTGTATTGTTTTTATTGGATTCTCTGTTATTTCGTTAGATATGTTTATAATTTCCTTACTTCCATGAATCATAGCACAGCTATAATCCGCTATTAATAGCATCTCCTTATCATTATCCTGATCTCCAAATGCCATTATTTCATCTTCTTCACTTAAAAAAGACTTTTTAATCTGCTTCACTGCCATTCCTTTATTTACTCCTTGGCCTGTAAAGTCAAGCCATTCTTCTCCATAATAGGATATATTGAAATCTTTGAAAGATTCTATTATCCAAGGCTTATCAACAATTTGTCTATTCTTTTTGTATACAGAAATTCTTAATGGATCTTCTGGCAGATCATCAGCATATTTTATCTTCATAACATTTCCTTTTACTCGATTTAGATATCTTAAATATGATTGATTTTTTGATGTGGTATACAATGTATAAACTCCGGATATTAAGCAATCATATCCATTTTGTTCTAATTTATTTACAAGATTTACGGTCTTATCTTTTTCTATGCACTTTTTATTTAATATCCTTCCACGGTAAGTAATTAGCGCACCATTTTCGCAAATTAAAAATATAGAATCTTTTGTTTTTTTCATAAATTTGCTTAATTCCTTGTATGAACGTCCGCTTGCAATTGCAAAATAAATATTTTTCTCTACTAATTTTTTAATTGTATATATTGTTTGTTCATCAACTTCTTGTACTCCATGTGGCAATAATGTTCTATCAAGATCACTTACCACCAATTTAATCATGTTTAAATTACACCTTTTGTTAATAAGATGTTTGCATAAACAGCCTTTTCACCTGTAGCAATAACTGCGTAAGCTTTTTTCGCACGCTCATAAAATTCAAATCTTTCTATATATTCTACATTTGGTCTATTATCATGATGTTTATCTAAAATAGAGTTATATTCATCCCAAATAACTGGAACAATAGTATCTCCTTTAACCACTTCCATTAATCCAAATGGTGCTTCACTATATTTAATATCAAGTGGAAATAATTCTAAAATTGCATCTAATAATTCTGGAACACCATGGCCATCTGATCTTACTACTTTTTTGCCACATGTTTCTGAAGGGAAATTTCCATCAGCAATCACTATAGTATCTCCATGTCCCATTTCCATAAGAGTTTTTACTAGTTCTGGTGATAATATTTTAGGAATTTTATTTAACATTATTATTTCTCCTTTCAAAAAGGCTTGTCACTTTTGAAGTGACAAGCTCAAAACATAATATATTTATTTTATGTTTGATTCATATTAAATTAAACACAATTTATTAGTCATATAAGTTTGGTGCAATATTTTTGTCATCCATGTTTTTAGCTGTATACCATTGACATCCTGTATCAACATCGGAAACTGACTCACCTTTTGCTGCTTTAACAGCTAATTCAACAGTGTTACGTCCTATAGAAAGAGGATCTTGTGTTACTGCACCTGCTAATGTACCATCTTTTACTGCACCTTTTATTAATGCACCAGAATCAAAAGCAACACCAATAACATCTTTATTAAGCTTATTTAAATTTGCATTTGCATTTACTAAAGCTTCACCAGTAAATTGATTTGAAGCATAAATACATATTGTATCTGGTTTATTTAATAAATTGATACCATCAGTTGTAGCTTGTTCAGCATTTACTGTTGCTGGTACTGCTACGTCAATTATCACATCTGGATTAGAAACTTTATTCATCCATTTATCATGTCCTTCTATGGAAACTACCTTACCATCTGCTTCTATTAAAGTTTTTATCTTATCAATGAATCCAGATCCACGATTTACTATAGATTCAGATGTTGCATCTTGGTTCATTACACCTATTCTTACTGTTGAAGTAGCACTTGCAATCTTTTCTTTAACTAGCGGATAAGTATTTTCTGCTGCTAATTCACCTGCTTTATAGTTATCTGTAGATGCATTTGCAAAAACTGCACCTTCTGGAGCACCTGGTACACCAGAATCAAATCCTATTATTGGAATTCCAGCATCTTTAGCAGATTGAATACTTTCTAAACATGCTTCAGTACTTAAAGCTGCAAGTCCAATTGCATCCGGTTTTAAATTAATAGCATTATTTAGCATTTGTACTTGATCTGCAATATCTGATTCTGTATTTGGTCCTACAAATTCAATTTTTGCACCAAGTTCAGCCGCCTTTTCATCAGCACCTTGTTTAACTGCTTGCCAGAATTGATGTTGGAATCCTTTAGATACTAAATATACATACAATTCACCATCTGCTGACTCCTCTGTTGCTTTTTCAGGTGCTGCTGATGAATCTTGTGCTGGTTTTGAACCACATCCAATCATCATAGACCCAAGTATTGCTGTACAAAGCATTAATCCTAATAATTTTTTTTTCATAAACCTTACCTCTCTTATCTTTTATTTTTTTTTCTTCTATTAATAACATCCGCAAATACGGCTGCAATTAAAACAAAACCTGTAATAAATTGTTGGTAATGTGGTTGCAATCCGATTAAAGGTAGGCCTGTCTTTAATACTGACATAATAAATACACCTATTAAAGTACCTGCTATTGTTCCATATCCACCACTCATAGAAGTACCGCCGATTACTACACCTGCTATAGCATCTAATTCAAATCCTGCACCACCGCCAGGTAGCATTACAGAATAAGTAGCAGCATATGCAACACCAGCTATTCCTGCAAAAGTACCTGAAATTACATAAGCTAAAGTTTCCCATTTGACGACGTTTACACCAGAAAGTCTAGTTGCTTCTTTGTTACTTCCAAGTGATAAAATATAACGTCCTGGTTTTGTTTTAGTTAAAATTATTGACATTACAATAGCTAAAACAACTAGTAAAATGAAACCTGTTGGAATAATCAGTGAGTCTTGTCCACTTCCTATAGTCATTTTAAATATCTTACGATACCATCCATCTTCTGAAGCTGCTTGTGGCCATGTTACACTTTGAGCCTTTGTAAATATAGAGCCTAAACCTTTTGAAATCATCATTGTACCTAATGATGCTATAAATGGTGGAAGTCCCATAATTGATACCATTAAACCATTACATAACCCAAAGAACATGCCTATCAAAATACCAATAATTAAACATAACCAAATTGGAAATCCACTATTAACAGCAAGTGATCCAGCTATTAATGATGAACATACTAATACAGTACCTATTGAAAGGTCTATTCCTCCGGTTATAATAACAAACGTAACACCTATTGCCATAAATCCAATATAATATGAAGCATCAAATATACTTACTAAAGTTGTGAACTGACGAAATGCTGGACTCATTAAAGAAAAGAATATAAATAGCGCTATCAGTGCTAGAATTGCAATCAATCTTTGAGTTCCAATTGCCTTTACAAATTTATTATTTAATATTGATTTTTTTAGTGAATTTTCTTTCTTTTCCACGTTTTTATCCTCCTAGAATTGATTTCTTAATGTTGCTGCATTCATAATAGATTCTTGTGTAGCTTCTTCAATTGGTAATTCTCCTGTTTTTCTTCCTTCATTCATAACAATTATTCTATCACTCATTCTAAGAATTTCTGTTAATTCAGAAGAAATCATAATAATTGATTTACCTTGAGCTACGAGTTCATTCATTAAAGTATATATTTCGCTCTTTGCACCAACATCAATACCTCTTGTCGGCTCATCAAAAATTAATATATCGCAGTCTTTTATAAGCCACTTTGCAATAACAACTTTTTGTTGATTCCCACCAGATAATGTAACAACAGGAGTTTCTACTGATGCCGTTTTAGTTTTTAATTTTTCTGCATAATCTTTAGCTACGTCTTTTTCTTTTTTCTTATTTATAAATATCCCATTTACAAACTTATCTAATGATGACATTGTAGAATTCTCAGTCACTGTTTTATCAAGAACTATTCCATATCGCTTACGATCTTCTGATAAATATCCTATTCCTGAATTAACTGCATCCATCGGGCATTTGATTTCTACTTTTTTACCATTTACATAAATAGTTCCACTATCTATCTTATCTGCTCCAAATATTGCTCTTGCTGTCTCAGTTCTTCCTGATCCCATTAATCCTGAAAAACCTATGATTTCACCCTTTTTTAATTCAAAGCTAACATTCCTTACACTTTTGCCAACATTTAAATTTTCTACTTTTAAAACTACAGGTGCATCTTTTGGTACATTACTCTTTTCTTTAGGATCTTCATAAATTGTTCTTCCAACCATCATGCTTATTATTTCTTCTTTCGTAGAATCTTTTGTTATAATTGTACCTACATATTCTCCATCACGCATTACAGTAACTCTATCAGTAATTACATTAATTTCATCCATCCTATGAGAAATATAAATAATTCCGATATCTCTAAATCTTAAATCTCTAATTATTTTAAATAACTCTTCGATTTCAGATTCTGTTAATGCAGCAGTAGGTTCATCGAAAACGATTACCTCAGCATCTTGTGAAATTGCCTTAGCAATCTCGCACATTTGCTGCCTGCCAACTGTAAGATTACCCATAGTTTCACTAGGATCGATATCAATATGTAGTTTATCAAACAACTTTTTAACTTCCTGATTCATTTGGTTATCATTGATAAACTTACCATTCATCATTTCTCGCCCTATAAAAATATTTTGAGCTACTGTTAAGTGATTCATCATATTTAATTCTTGATGTACGATAATAATCCCAGCTTCTTGTGCTTCTTTTGGACTAGAGAACTCAACCTCTTTTCCTTTATAAATTATCTCTCCACTATCCTTACTATAAATACCAGTAAGAACCTTCATTAATGTTGATTTTCCTGCTCCGTTTTCACCCATAAGTGCATGTACTTCGCCTTTTTTAAGCTCCAAACTTGCTGCCTTAAGGGCATGTACTCCAATAAAAGATTTATCAATATCTTTCATTGTTAATATAGTCTCCCCCACAGTATCACCTTCCATTTCTTATTTGCATTTCTGTTTGGTATGTTTAAAGTATAGCACCATTTTTATCTTTATTTAATTGAATATATTACAAAAAACAGTTAAAATAATACTATTTTTTATTTGTTTTTATTCTTATTCACTTTTAAATAAGGTATAATATCACACAAACAAAACAAATCAATCATTTTGTATTTCTCTAAATTGACGCCCTATAAAGGGAAATAGAATCTTTTGATTTTCTTCAGTATACATATCCTCTTTTGTAATTAGTTTTGATCCACAATCCAAATATTTAATATAATTTTCACCTTTTATTATCTTAGCTGCTTGTTCAACTCCAAAATATCCCATATTAAAAGGCTTTTGTATTACAATTCCATTAAGAACGCCTTCTTCCAATAGTTTTACTTCTTCTAAAGAATTATCAAATCCCATTATTCCAATCTTTTTTTCTAATCCAAGTTCTTTAACAGCTTTTGCTGCTCCCATGCATGAATATTCATTTAAAGCTGCAATCATATTAATATCCTGATGTTCCTTTATAATTTCTTTAGTCAAGTCATAAGCCTTATCATATTTAGATTCGCAATACACCACTTCTATGATTTTATCTTCATATATTCCAAGTCCATCTCTAAATCCATTTTCTCTTTGAAGTGCTGTCGATGCCCCTTTAACATGGCTAACTATGGCTATTTTTGTATCATTATTTATGAAGTTTCTCATGTAATTCCCCATTTTTTGCCCTGCAATAAAATTTCCTGTTGAGACAACACTATCTGCAATATCAGAATTAATTTCAGAATCAATTAACACTAGTTTTATGCCTTTACTCTTTATCTTCTCTGCCATAGGTGTTGTTTCTATGTAATTTGATGCCGAAAGCAAAATAGCCTGTGGTTTTTTTTCAATAGCTTTTTCTATTAGTTGATTTTGCTCTTCATAATCAGATTCATCTTTTGGAGCCCATATAGTTAAATTAACGTTATATTCTTTTGCTGCCATCTTTGCTCCTGAAAGTAACGCCATCCAAAATTCATTATTTTCATCAATACTTTTAGAAATATATATCATATTTAATGGTTTTCTATTATCAATGGTTTTAACAGAAAATAATATTATGAAAATTGCTAGTATAACTAATGCAATGACTCCTCTTTCTAATATCTCTTTCTTACTCTTCATAAACACTTTTCCCCTTTTTCGGAATTTTTATTTTTACAGTGGTTCCCTTTAGAGGTTCACTTTCATAAACTAGTCCATATTCCTTTCCATAGCTTAACTGTAATCTCATTTGTACATTATTAACTCCTACACCATTAGATTTATCATTTTTCTTTTTAGAATCAAATATACTATCAAGCTGATCTTTATTCATACCAATTCCATTGTCTTTAACTAAAATTTCAACATCGTTATCATAATCATATCCTTCAATTAATATCATCCCTTTACCTTCTTTATATTTAATTCCATGATATATAGCGTTTTCAACTATTGGTTGTAATACTAGCTTAATTATGTCAACATAATATATACTTTTTTGAACATCTATCTTAAATTCAAGCTTATCTTTATACCTCATTTTTTCAATTGTTAAATAACTTTTTACATAATCTATTTCTTTTTCTATAGTAGTAATTTCTTCTTCATTGCTTATACTTTGCCTTAATAATTTTGCAAGAGATGATGTCATAACTACAACTTCTTTTGTTTTATTCCCTTCAGCCATCCATATTATAGAATCTAACGTATTATAGAGAAAATGGGGATTGATTTGAGATTGCAAAGCCTTCAATTCACTTTTTCTTTTTTGCTTCTGCTCCTGTATATTTTGTTCCATTAATTTTTTGATTTCGGCTATCATAATATTAAAAGAATTACTTAAGCTCCATATCTCATTCTTATTAAAAACTTCTATATTTACATTTTCAAAATTCCCCTTTTCAACTTCTTTCATAGAATCTCTTAAAACTTGTAAAGGTTTAGTTATTTCTTTAGAAATAACTATCGAAATCAACATAGCTAATCCTAAAATAACACTTGTAATAATCCCATACACAGCCTTCATTTCTTTATCATTTTTTATTAGTTCATCCATATACGCAACACCAACAACTGTCCATCCAGTTTTGGGAGATTTGCTAAATGTATATACACAGCTATCTCCTTTTACATCTGTAACAAAATAATTTTCCTCACTACTCATGATTTTTTCTATCTTTTCACTCATAAGTCCACTGTATATAAGCTGCTGCTTAGGATGATATATAATATTTCCATTCTCATCTATAATAAATACATATCCCTTTTTTCCCAAACTATTTTTTTCACATAAATCACTTATTGCATTATAATTTAGATCAATAAAAAAAACGCCTTCTTGTTCATTAGTATAAGGATTTATCAATGTTCTACATAATGTAATAACCCATTTATAATTATCCTTAATTACATTTTGAACATGTGAAGACGAAACAAAAGTATCTCCATTTCTTAAAACAGCATTTTTATACCACCCATTATCTTCTAAAGATACAAATTCTGAAAGCTTATCTTTACCATCATTTATAATATATTTATCATTCTTATCAATAATTGCAATATTGCATATATCTTCTCTAGTTTCTCTTACAGTTTCGAATAGTTCTAAAATTCTTTTGTTATTTATTTCATAATTTACACTTGAATCATCATCAAACAAGTAAGATTGTACTGCACTATTTTTTGCAACCAATGTAGAAATGTTATCCATGGATACAATATACGAATCTATATCATTATTTATTTGCTTAATAATTTTTGTAGTATAATCTACTGAGTTATTTCTTGCTATCTTTTCCGTATAGTTTAAAGATATAAAGCTGATTAATAATAGCGCACTTATAATCAGTGTTGAAAATAGTAATAATATAGATGTTCTAATATTCAAATACTGAAAAACTTGTAATGTTTTCATTTTTCTTTTCATGTTATTTTTTCCTCACTTCCTTTACATATTCTTTTGGGCTTTTTCCAGTTGCTTTTTTAAAAGCTATACTAAAGTAATGAGGATCTCTAAAACCTACTTTTTCTGAAATTTCATAATTTTTTAGGCTTGTGTTTTCTAATAACTCTTTTGCTTTTTGCATTCTAGTCCTCATTAGCACTTCCATAAAAGTATCTCCTGTATAATTTTTAAATATTGTGCTAAAATGGCTAATACTGACGCAAACATATGAACATATCACATTTAAATTCAAATCAAAATCACCATAATGTTTTTCAATATAATCAAGTGCTAACATAGCTTGTTTATTTCCATCAGAGTCTCTTTGCTTATACATTTCATCACATGACATATAACAAAATTCCTTTAATATTAACATAGCTTCTCTTAATGATCTTGATTCTGTTATTCTAGTTATAACTTCTTCTTTCTTTCTATATATAAAATCATCTGTCAAATTATATGTTCTTAATAAATCGCAAGCTTGTGAAACGATTTCAAATAAATACAAGCATATTTTATTTTTTCTTATGTAAGCATTTTTTAATAACTCTTGTATTTCTATAATTTTTTCTTCTATTTGTTTTTTCTCATTTAATTTAATTCCCAAAATCACCTTATCAATTACGTTATCTAAATTCACTGAACCATTTAATTTATTCTTTAATTTTTCTCTATCAAAAATTTGATTTTCATCCCACAAATACCTATATAAAAGTAGCTGTTCTGCATCTTTATAAGACTTATGTAAATCCGATAATGAATAAACAATTTCTCCTACACTTATCGTAATCGTTAACTTTAATACTTTGAAAACTTCTTCTTGAATTTCTTTAAATATAAGATTAATTTTATCCTCAAATTCTCTCGAATGGTTTGTCCATAGTAAAATTAATCCTTTATTATTATCTCCTTTACATACTTCTCCAGCATTATACTTTTTTATTATCTCATCACTTATGTTATATATTACAAAAGATTTCATTTCACCTTTTTTGATTTTATCTTCATTTGCATTATATAAATCAGAATAGATATCGATTTCAATAATTGCAACTCTATATTCTAGATAATCCATTTGAAGCCCATATTCTTCAATTTCTTTACGACTTTCCTCTTCTATTTCATTTCCCATAATGAGCTTTTCTATGATTTTAGATTGTATCAAAATTCTATTTTTAAAATAACTTTTATTAAGTTTATCAAATTCTGCTTCAACTTCTCTTTTCTTATCTAGATTTTTCTTTAAGTTACCTAGTATTTCAGAAAGTTCATATGCAGTAACAGGTTTTGAAAGATATTCTGATACACCATATTTAATTGCCTTTTTTGCATATTCAAATTCATTATAACCACTAAAAATAATAACATTAATTGGTAAATGATTTTCATAAATATATTTGCTTAAATCAATACCATCTATAAATGGCATGCAAATATCTGTAATAACCACATCAACTTTATTTTTTTTAATATACTCTATTGCTTCTTTGCCATTTTCACATACTGACAATAATTCATATCCAAGTTCATTCCAGTGAATATTCTCAGCAATTGCCTCTCTAACTAAAACCTCATCATCTACTAACAATAACTTATACATAAATACCTCCTAAGGTCTGTATTAATAATTTGTTATTCTTATAATACATTTCATATAAATAGGTGTCAATTCGCAAAAGGCAAATTTTATGAAAAAAACTTCATCACTAATTTAAAATTAATGATAAAGTTTTTACGTTTATTATTTATCAAAGTTCATATTTTGGAGTAAAGCTGCAAATGGATTATCACTCATAGATTCTTTTTCTGCTTCCTTTTGCATCTTCTTCATGTACTTTTGTACATCTCTCTTATCTACTTTTCCTGATTTATCAAATCTCTTTTTAAATACAGATGCCTTTTCTCTAAAGTTACAATTTGAACCTGGGCATACGTAAATTGCACCTTCTCCCTGTCCTCTAAGCTCAAGTTTTTTCTTACATTCAGGACATCTTGCATTAGTTGTTCTTGATACACTTTCTCTATATCCACATTCTCTGTCTTGACAAACATTCATTACTCCATTTTTACCTTTAACTTCTAATAAATATTTCCCACACTGAGGACATTTCTTTCCTGTCTTATTATCATGAACAAATCTATGACTATCACCTTTTACATCTTCAACAAGAGCAATTGTGTAGTTTCTCATTTCTCTAACAAATTCATGGCCTTTTTCTTTTCCCTTGCTTATTTCATCAAGTCTCTTTTCCCATTTTGCAGTAAGAAGTGGTGATTTTAACTCATTTGGAACTAATTCAATAAGCTGTTTCCCTTTTGATGTAGGTACTATTTCTTTGCCTCTTTTTTCAATAACAAAAGAACTATATAGCTTTTCTATAATGTCAGCACGAGTTGCAACTGTTCCAAGTCCACCTGTCTCATTTAATGTTTTTGCTGCATCTTTTCCTACACTTATATACTTTTGTGGATTTTCCATTGCAGATAAAAGTGTACCTTCATTAAATCTTGCCGGTGGCTTTGTTTGAGATTTCTTTGAGTTTACTGAATTTAATGATATCTTATCACCTTTATTCATTACTGGTAATATTTGATCCTTTAAATCTTCTGAAGAATCTTCTTCTACAAGCTCTTTATCATAAACTTTTTTAAAGCCTTTACTTTTTATAACTTTACCTTTAGCGATAAATCTTTCACCATTTGCATTTAATTCAATTGTAGTTTGAATATATTCAAAAGGTGGAAGCATAACACTTAAAAATCTCTTTACTACTAAATCATAAACCTTTCTTTCTTCTGAACTTAAACTCGAAAGATTAGGTCTTTCTTCTGTTGGAATTATTGCATGGTGATCGCTTACCTTTGAATCATCTACAAAACTTTTATTTCCAGTTATTTTAGTTTTAAGTAATTCCTGTGCTACTAATCTATATTCACCTGTAGCAACTGCATTCAATCTTTCAGGAATTGTTGCTACAATATCACGAGTTACGTATCTTGAATCAGTTCTTGGATAAGTTAAAATCTTGTAATTTTCATATAATCTCTGCATAATTGATAAAGTCTGCTTAGCAGAAAAACCAAAAAGCCTGTTACAATCTCTTTGAAGTTCCGTTAAATCATAAAGCGCTGGAGAATATTGTTTCTTTTCTTTTGAATCTACATTAACTACTTCAGCATTAGCTTTATTACATTTCCCTATGACTTTCTTTGCAAATTCTTCATCAAAAATTCTTCCATTATTATCTTTGTTAACCCAATTGAAAGTAACATTGTTCCCCTTACCTTCTATTGTGTAATAATCCTTTGGTATAAAGTTTTTAATTTCTTCTTCTCTTTGTACAATCATAGCTAATGTTGGTGATTGAACACGACCTGCTGATAATTGTGCATTATATTTACATGTAAGTGCTCTTGTTACATTAAGACCAACAACCCAGTCAGCCTCAGCTCTACACTGTGCTGCCTCATAAAGATTTCTGTAAGCATCCCCTGGTTTTAAATTATTGAATCCTTCTATTATTGCTTTGCTTGTTTGCGAAGAAATCCATAATCTTTTAAGTGGCTTTTTAACTCCTGCTTTTTCAATTATCCATCTAGCAACTAGCTCCCCCTCACGTCCTGAATCTGTTGCTATTATGATTTCACTTACATCATCTCTAAGCATTTGCTTTTTAACTTCATAAAATTGCTTTGATGATTTCTTTATTACACTTAGCTTCATATACTTTGGAAGCATTGGTAAAGTGTCCATGCTCCAATTTTTATATTTTACATCGTAACCTTCTGGTGATTGTAGTTCAACTAAATGGCCAAGCGCCCATGTTACAATGTATTTATTGTTTTCTATATAACTTCCTTTATTGTTATTTACTTTCAATACCTTTGCTATTTCTCTTCCTACTGAAGGTTTTTCTGCAAGTATCAGTGATTTTCCCATATTACGTTTCCTTTCATGGCTGTAACTAAATCATTCTAAATTTAGTTTTATACTTCATTATTTTTCTATGAATCTACTTTATTATACCATATAAAACAAAGCTAATGTTCAGTTCATTAAAACATCAGCTTTAATTCTATTTCATTGTAACTCTAAATTATAAAAAAGTAGTATCATCTTTTTCATATATTATCATTATAATCAAGTATCGCTGTATTAAAATACATATTAATCTACTTTGCTAAAATCTAAACATGTGCATTTTTCGATGTTCTCTTCAATAATCTTTGCAGCAACATTAATCCATCCATTACATTTTTCCATAATTATAGAATCACTGCTAATAACATTTTTCAGCTTTTCTAAAACCACATCTGCATTATTTACAAGTTCAACTTCTACATCATATTCATATTTATCTAACAATTCTAATATTCTGATTTTTAATCTGCCTGAATTTGATACAGGTGAATCAAGATAAAACACAACTTTCTTAATTTTAAGCTTCTGTAAGTATTCTCCTATTAAATTAATTGCTCTATCTGTTTTATCAATTAACTTATATGTACCTCGAAGTCCAGCTAAATCTCTTATTGTACCATCCATACATTTTATTAATGTTGAATTTGATAGCGCAACTTCTAATGTAATTATTAAATTAAATCCATCAACATATACAGTTTGGTTTTCCTCTAAATTTGTTATTTCTTTTTCTTTTCTAAGCTTTAATTCCTCTTTTGAACATGTTGTTCTTACCAAACTTAACCTTTGCCTTTCAGAAAGTAAATAGTGATTTCCAACAAAGGTTGAAACTTTTTTCAAGTGATATCCTCTATTTAAAAATATATAAATATCCTTTTGTGCTTCTTTTAATTTTATAAGTGATTCTTCATTGAATTCATTAGCATCAGTGGTTACATATCCTCTTTTAACGATTTTTTTATCCATATTCATATCCTTTCATATATTTAAATGTTATATTCTATACAAATATAGTTTATATATTGAATATTTTAACCATGTACTACACATAATTATTATATTATTATTTTATAACAAATGATACAGACTTTTAGCAGTGACTTAATGTATAATACATAATATATTCTAACTTAAAGGAGGCTCAACTATGAGTTGTGGTTGTGGAACAGATAAAAAAGATGGGAAAGCGATTGTAGATAGAGTAAGAGAAAAAGGAAAAGCAGATATGAATTTATCTACTCCTCATATAATTACTTGTTCATGTGGAAAAGAATTTAAAATGAATACATTTGTAGATACATGTCCAAATTGTAAAATGACATATGGAGTTACTCCATGTTCTCAAGGTGATAAGGAAAATATAAAACCTGCTGGAATTAATTATTAATATAAATAAAGAGATATATAGCTTATATGTTAAGTTATATATCTCTTTATGCTTAAACGGAAGCTGCTAAGTACATTCCTCCAAAGATAAATACTGAAGTTATAACTAATACCAATATAAATTGCAATATGCTCATTTTTTTAGAAATACTAATCTCATCTTCATCTATTCCAAGATCTTCTATTCCTGATAATACATAATCTGCATATTCTGAATTTCTATCAATATACCATTTTATTATACTTAAAATCTAAACCTAGTACACTCTTTCCTAGTTTAAAACATCTTTTCCTCTTAAAATTATATATTATACATTCAAAATTTTTACTTCATATAAATTATCTATCTCTACTGTTTTAGGTACATACATATAGTAATCTTGATCATTTCCCAAATCTAATCTAATTAATTTTACTTGTTGCTTTCCCCATAAATTCTTTATTGTTTCTATATAGTCTTCTAATTCTTCTTTATAATCCAATTGTAAAATGTGTCCTTCATCTACTAACACATTTACAATAATAAATCCTAATAAATTTTTTGTAGCATTTTCTTTTATATAATCTGAAACATCAAACCATATGTCTTGTAAGTTATATTTTTCCCAAAACTCATTATCTTGAAGTTTATTATAATCTTCTATAATACAATTTACCTGCTTTCTAAATTTATTTGGGATAATCTGTTCTAATTCATGATTATTACTGATATATTCTTCTATCTGCTCTTTCTCATTTTCCTCTATAATATTTAACTTATTAATATTAAATTTCATTTCATTTTTATAATGAGCTAAATCATATGGATAATGAATATTATCTTTTAAATTGCTATCATCTAGTTCAAGCATTTTAGCTAAAGCAGCTGTTTCAAAACTCCAAAAAACAAGATAACCAGGTTCCTTATGTGCATTTCTCCATTCATAATCATAATGTCCTTTAAACCACTCGTCATTCATATATTTTACCAATCTTTTTGAAGCTTCTTCCCTATCTTCAAATGATAATTTTACTATTTCAACTACTTTTTTATAAGGATTTTCTTTTTCAAAGCATATCTCTTCAGGATCTGAATTATCCAAATATCCATCCAATAATAATTGTAATACAAAATCCTTAATAGACTCTCTTTTTACACATTCTTCAACCTTTCTCATAAGATCTTTAGGAACTTCTAGTAAAATTCCTATTCCTACAATCCATAAGAGATATAGATACCCAATTTTCTTTTCTTTTATATTTATCAAAGCTTCTACAGCCTCATTCCAAATATCATCAAACTCTTCAAGTAAATCACCTCTAGAATACATTGCGCGTATCTTATCAATGCATTTTACAACAATGCTTTTATATTTATTATCAAGAACTTCTAAATTGCTTATTGGATATCTCCTCACTCCATTTAGTATATCATTTTTAATTTCCAAAATATCTTTATTATTTCTCAAAATTCTTTTATATCACAATAGTTATCTCGCATTTCTTTGACTCCTTTTCCTTACTATTTAAGGCCACTCTCCTATTATTTTTCCATTTGAATCAGGATTCATATTCTCATATAATCCATCAATCCCCTTTACTATTTTATCATTTGGACCTTTTGGTGCTTCTCTTCCAACTGATTTTAAATCATATCCTGCATCTTTTAAACTTTGGTTATTAATAAGATTATCTATATATCTTGTTGGCCTTGATGAACCGTTAAATTGAGGAACAATATCAACCTTAACTGTACTTTTATTTGCTTTAGCTTTTGCCCACTCCATTTCCATATTATACCATTCACCACTGCTACGATTAATTTTTGCATCTTGAGGTAATAAGTTATCAATATCCCCAGATCCTTTAAATTGATTTCCAAATAAATGACCACCATCATCCGTTGGTAATCTGTCTTTCCCACCAACTTTTCTTTGTGCATAAGGATTTCTTTTCCCTTTTCCAATAGCTAAATTATCTGTATGAGCATGTACAATATTACCACTAGCATCTGTCTCATATGTATAGCCATTTGAATCAGTATATTCAATCTCAGGTTTCAATTGTTTTCTGCCATTTTTTCCTTTAGTAAATTGTTCTCCATAATTGACTTTAGTTTTCCCCCCACCACCTTTATCATCATCAATTAAGTCTTCATTAAGCGATTTGTCCCTTGCACCACTGTTAGAATTACTCATATTATAAATAGAGCCACCTGCAATAGCTATAGACGCTGCTTCTTTAACTCCTACAATGGCCTCGCCTGAATATGATAACACAGGAACAACCATATTAGTGTTTGCTACTTTGCATATTTCCTATTGAAATTCCACCCATTCCTTTTGGGGATATATTTCCAGTGGATTTTATGCCATTAGCGATTGTTGCCACATTTAGAACATATTCTCCATACTCATATGCATTCTTATAAGGTGCTAAATCTTTAAAGAATTGATGTACATAATTTGATGCATTGTTTAACATCTGACTAGTTTGATCAGCTGATATTTGATAACTAGTATTATTATGTGTAAAAGGAAGATATTTTGATGCTTCATTCAATAAGCTCACTGTTCCCAAAAAAGTTTGAGCTGTCCAATCTGCTGCTGAACAAAGTTCTGTCTTCACCATATCGGTAGCACCAGTCACCGCTCCACGAAATCCCGACTTAACAATCTCTAAATAATCAACTTCTTTATTAGCTGACTTTTGAGAATCAATACTATTCTTTGCTCCATTATAAGCTCCTACAGCTGCACTCGCTGCTATTGCTCCTAATGCTATTACAGCTACTGTTGCTCCAAATATAAATACTGATGCAACTGCTGCAAGCGCAAGTTTTCCCCAGCTGAATCCCTTTTTCTTTTGGTTTTTCAGGTTCAGGCTTCTTACCTGCCTCTGCCTCATCATCAGAATCTGCACTTAAATTTAGTTTCTTGGGACTTGTTATTGTTATTCCTACATTATCATCAATACTTATGCTTATTGGTGATTTACTTCCACCTTTTATGTTTAGTGCACTTGGTGTCATCTCAACTTCGCTGCCATGCTCTGTTCCAAAGTATCTTTTAGTTGTATCTGCTGTCTTCTCACAGCTACTTCCATTATTTCTTACACATCCCGATACTAATGGTTCATTACATGTTTCATCTGAAAAATATAACTTTGCACTTGTTCCAACTATAGGCATACTATACATAGTATTTCCTGTTGGTGGTGCATACTTAAACCATGCTGCTTCACTTTCACCTTGATCTTTGTCAATATCAAGTTTAAGCTTCACTTCTTCTCCTTGAGTAGCTAATACTTTTCCCTCAATGGAAGCTCCAGATATTAGAGAATTATATATTTTAGTCTGCCATACTCCATTTTTTTCTGCAAAGCTTATACTTATATATTATTTCATCTTGATATTTACATGCTACATATTCTGTTACATATACATCCTTCTGCTTGAAATAAATATTATCTCCTAACTCAGATCTTTCTCTGCTATTTCTTTCATAATAAATTTTAATAATTATTTCTACCTCTTAGTTACTCTCTACTAGAAAGTTCTTATAACCTACTGCCTAGAATCGTCGTAGATTGTCATTGAATTCAACTCCCTAAATTCATATAGACTTATTTAAAAATCATACTTATATCTGGATTATTCTTTTTCAATTTAAAACTTTGAATCTTCGTTAATGGTGGTATAAACTTAATATTCTTTGCTTTAAATTAAGATTTTTTAATTCTTCTCTATTTTCTAAAATTCTATGTCCATCATCGTCAAAGAAAATAATTAATGCAGTTCCTAAGTCACAATTGCTATTATTTATTATATTATAGGGAATCTCAAAACCATTACCACAGTTATAATTTCCTGCTATTATATGCAATAACTCAAAATCTGTTATATCTTTAATATCATCCATAGTATCTTTTATTTGGGCTGTATAAAAGTTTATATACATAACAATAATCCCTAAATATCACATCATTATAGCTTTTTTAAATTTTATACATCTTTTAATATTTGCTTCTTATAATTAAATAGTTACTAAATTATCGTAAGTTACTGAAATGGACTATCATAAAGCCATCCTAAATATGGTTCTCCAACATAAACCATATCCTTCTTGCTAAAATTATAAATCAATGCTACACATTTAGTTGCCACAAAATAAGGAAGAATTTCTTTCCAGCATTTAAAGATTACATTTCCTTTTTGATTTAACAGCTCTTTTAATTCTTTACCATCATCTTCCGTCAATACTATATTAAAAAGCTTCTTTCCTTTAGATTCTACCAAAAGATAATCTTTATCATTTTGTATGACATATGCTCCTCCTTTCATATATAAATCCATTACTACAATTTCCCTATATAGAAGTTTTAACATATCTGTATCTAGAATTAACTGAGATTCATCTCCTAAATTAATTATAGCTCCTTTATTTTCTGTCCTTAATATACTCCTAATTATACTTATTGCATCAATTTCAATAATATTATTAATATCTAAATATTGCTTAGCTTCAGTTAGTACCTCTTTACTAGTAGCTATTACTGTATATTCATTTTTATTCAACATAATTTTAACCGGTGACTTTTCAGAATTACATGCACAATAATATATAATTGCTTCCCTTGACAACATTTGTAATAAATTCTGTAAGGATTCATGTTTTTTACTTATTTCTATAATTCTATTTCTAACATTATCATTATACATTTTTATACCTAACCTTTATAATTTCAATTAACAGTAAAGTAAACTTTTATAAGCTTAATATATTTTTATCTTCAACTATTCTATCCGCCTCATTCTTTTTTATCCATTTATGATATACTGAACGTTCTATGAATTCCATATTTAACTTAGCCCCCACTTCATTGTTGCTAGTATAAATCAGTATACTAGCATCTTTTTCTGCTATAACTTGAAACTTATATCCTTTATAAAAGCAATTAGTCTGTATATAGTATATCTCTCCAACATCCTTTCTTTCTATAATTTTACATCCTATCTTACTTTCATCCGATTTCAGTTTAATAATTTTATTCTTTTTGTCATAATCAATAACTTCATACTGCTTTCCCATATATAATGTATATTTACCTAATAACATAACTAATTCCTCTCAATTTATTTTATTTTTACGAACTTACCATCTACATACTTGGCAATTAATTCTTCAATTCCTGTTTCACTATTTACCCTGTACAATTCCGCACCTTCATTAGGCTTCAGATATTGCATTGTATATTCAGGAATAATATTATCATTCATGTCCTTAGTAAATCCATGCCCTGTAAATGGATCTGGTGATGTATCAAATCCACCAGCTGGTGCTTTCGCACCTACTCGCTCCATAGTTGGTCCATATGGTATATCTATTTTGTCTACCGCATCAGTTTTAAATCTTATTACACCATAATCCTTATCTACCCCTACATTAAATGGAGTATTTTCATACCCTAACGCTAGCCCATCATAAACCTCTTGTAATTTATTTAACTCTTTAGTATCTTGAGCTTTAGTTATAAATCCACCTACTGTATTCCATGGATCATCATCTTTTATATAATTATCTATTTTTCCACCATCAATTACTTTTTGTAATGTTGTATCACTGTTAGGCGCTGGAACTTGTTCTCTTATCTTCATCATAATTTTTCTTTGTTCATCAGCGAGCTCAGAGGCACTTTTCATTCTCATTGAATTAAATTCAGGAACGTCTATTGCATTATTCATTCGTTTAGGTTCTAATTTTGACGTATTTTTAACATCCTTAAATTCCTTACCAAATCTCTTCAAGGCATCATCAACATTACCTAAATTACTTCCAAGTACCACTGTTTTAGGTCCATTTTGCATATTCTTAAATGCCATTTTCCTTTTATCAAAATAAAAAAGATCTTAGCGAAGAATATATCTTCACTAAAACCTTACTTAGTAAATTTGCTAAGCTTCACTCTAATGTGCATTAAATAATACTAAACCAAAATTATATTAATCCTCTGGTACAAACAATCCATTAATAAAGTCATTGAAATTTTTTGCAACTAAACTCATATACTTATACGAAGGAACATACTCATCTTCATTAAATTCTTCCATATCTAGACTCCAATAATAAATTGAGCCTATATTATTTCCTTTAATACAAATACATATTTTATTTTCCATAGGATCAGCTCCTATTGCCAAGAAATCCGAGTGAATTAGTCCTTCCATATTAAATTCTTTATAAATATTAACCAAATTAGGTTCCTTTTCTGCAGATAATGGAAATAATAACATTAACGACGATGTATGAATTCCATCTGCTGTCTGAAATCTTCTGATATTTGGTTTTCCACCATTGTTTTCTAGTAAAAATTTCTTATAATCTTCTGGTAAAACAATGTTATATTTTAACTCGAACTCCCTTATTTTTTCTGTATTTGTTGGCTTAAAACTATATTCAAAACTTATGCTCATACAACCTCTCCTTCATTTAATTAAATTTATTAAATGATTTAATTAAACTAGACATCCTGAATTATATTTTCCTATCTCCAACAATACCATTTTTAAGATTTTCCCCTCCACCAACAATTATAAATTTATTTACCATTTAAATTTCTAACATTGTCCTGAACTCATTTCTTCTATATGTTATTTTAGTTAAACAATTCATTAATACGATTAAATCCACCTTCTTCTATAATATAAATACTCATGTAAGAGCATAAATTAATAACTTAATTCTTTGATATATATTCACTAAGCAATTCCTTTGAATACTTATCTTTCGGAATATAGTTAAATTTTGTATAAGCCCAAACAATCTCTCGTAATGAAGGTATCATTTCTTTGAAAATATTCTCATTATATGAAAACTCTACACTAAATTTACCTTTTTCGCTTACATTCCAATACATTTGTACCCAATTTTTTTGATTATTTTTTATAAAGCAATCATATATTTTTATCATGATATCATTCGCTTCTATTAATAAATCATCAAAGATTTCTTCAGATACATTGTATTTATCTGGAATGTCAAAAGCTCTTTGAATAAAATTATTATCATCAACAAAATAAAATGTAATATTATAAGTCGATTTATTTTTTTCTACTTCTCCTAAAAAAAATATTTTTTTCCATCCAGTTGGTATCATAGATACTATGTGATTTACTAATTCATTATATAATCTATCTAACTCTTTTTCCATAATTCGTCTCCTATCAATTATCTATAATTTTTATGGTTTTCTTTCCATCAATCCAATATTTAACTATATATCTTGTTGGCCTTGATGAACCGTTAAATTGAGGAACAATATCAACCTTAACTGTACTTTTATTTGCTTTAGCTTTTGCCCACTCCATTTCCATATTATACCATTCACCACTGCTACGATTAATTTTTGCATCTTGAGGTAATAAGTTATCAATATCCCCAGATCCTTTAAATTGATTTCCAAATAAATGACCACCATCATCCGTTGGTAATCTGTCTTTCCCACCAACTTTTCTTTGTGCATAAGGATTTCTTTTCCCTTTTCCAATAGCTAAATTATCTGTATGAGCATGTACAATATTACCACTAGCATCTGTCTCATATGTATAGCCATTTGAATCAGTATATTCAATCTCAGGTTTCAATTGTTTTCTGCCATTTTTTCCTTTAGTAAATTGTTCTCCATAATTGACTTTAGTTTTCCCACCACCTTTAGCATCATCAACAATCTTAGAAATAGCATCCTGAATCTTAGTTGATTCTTCTTTCACAGGAACTGTCATCCCATCTGGTGTTTGTGCTAATTTTACTGGTGCAAATACATCATCAAGCTTCTTGGCAATATTCATAAGGACAGATTCATTCTTGCTTAATACTTTATTAACTGCATTTTTTACATACTTAGATGCACTCTTTAAAGCCTTTCCTGCTCCATGCAATAATCCTGCTGTTGCTGCACCTATAGCCCCATCAAACAATGTCTGACCTAGACTAAATTCACCTTCAATAGCTTGATTGAGTAGACTATCAGCCATTCCGTTAATACCACCAAAGGCCATCATCCCGCCTAAACTTTGAAATGCTCCAAACGGGCCCAATATGGCTCCAGATACTGCTCCAACCAGTGCATTTTTTATATATGTGCCTAAGCTACTTTTCTCCCCACTTATTGCATCACCTACTGCCGTACTAGCAACTGATATTAGTGCTCCAACTGCTGCTCCAACTAATACTGCTCCTACTCCAAATGTAGCTACTGAAACTGCAACTGCTGCTACTGCCACTACAGCAACAAGTAAACTCCCCCAGCTAAATCCTTTCTTCTTTTTTGGAGGTTCAGGTTCAGGCATCTGTCCTGCCTGTGGTTCATCATCAAAATCTTCATATGATTCACTTGAGCTTCCATTTTTTATTACCTTCTCAGATAAAAAGTGTAAATCTGTTTCTAATGAGAAACCACTTTCTGTATTTGTTTTTTGGGCATTTATCTGACTTACACCATTTATTTTAACATTTTTAGGTGTCTTCATTATTATCTCAGAATCTGCACTTAAATTTAGTTTCTTGGGACTTGTTATTGTTATTCCTACATTATCATCAATACTTATGCTTATTGGTGATTTACTTCCACCTTTTATGTTTAGTGCACTTGGTGTCATCTCAACTTCGCTGCCATGCTCTGTTCCAAAGTATCTTTTAGTTGTATCTGCTGTCTTCTCACAGCTACTTCCATTATTTCTTACACATCCCGATACTAATGGTTCATTACATGTTTCATCTGAAAAATATAACTTTGCACTTGTTCCAACTATAGGCATACTATACATAGTATTTCCTGTTGGTGGTGCATACTTAAACCATGCTGCTTCACTTTCACCTTGATCTTTGTCAATATCAAGTTTAAGCTTCACTTCTTCTCCTTGAGTAGCTAATACTTTTCCCTCAATAGAAGCTCCAGATATTAGCGAATTATATATTTTAGTCTGCCATACTCCATTTTTTCTGCAAAGCTTGTACTTATATATTATTTCATCTTGATATTTACAAGCTACATATTCTGTTACATATACATCCTTCTGCTTGAAATAAATATTATCTCCAAGATTATATCTTTCTCTCGTATCTATTTCATAATAGAAATAATCTGTATCATGATAGCCTTCATCATATCCACCTGACTTATAAAATGCTTTTAAATCCTTACAGGCTTTATATTGTATATTATCTTTTATTTCATAAGTTTTTCCTTTGCTTCTTCCAAAATAAAACAGATTATTTATGCTAATTATATCACAATATATTTCCGAATTTAACTCACTACATATTCTCTTTAAAAAATTCCAGTCTGTTTCTTTATATTGAAAAATAGGCTTGTTTATCTTTTGACTACATCCAACACTTTGAATAAATCCTTTTTCACTATAATTCTTTAAAACAGATGATATAAGTTCATCATATGTCATATTAATATTTTGAAATGATCTACTTTTTTCTTTTATATCAAGCTCTGAGGTTTTTGATATTCCCTCTATTTCTACATAATAGTTTCCATTCTCATTAGTTGTTTTTATGGCCTTTGTTAATCCATTAAATAATACTGCACTTTTACTTTCATTTACTTTATTAATATCTACTTCTTTATCATTACTTTTGCTTTCTTTTTCTTCATAAACTGTTATCTCATCTTTAGTTGAAGCTTCTATAGAATACTTAAAATTAATACTTTCATCTATTAAACACTTTAAATATAATCTTCCATGTTCATTAGGTCTATTTATAATTTTAATATCTTCTACATGCAATAATTTGTAAGGACTTTTGATCCTTAATGCATGAACTTCACCCATTAAAGTTGCTCCTCCTTTATAATCTTCATTTATTATTTATTCACTTACGATTCTAGTAAATAATTTACTATCTTACTCTTCCTGTCCTGTAGTAACAAAAGTTATTTTTCCACCATATTTACATACTAAATATGAATCTGTTGTTAGTGCTGCTTCACCTCTAACTAATGTCTCTTCTTTTGCTTTCATCCACTCTTTTAATATTTCTACTTGACATTTTTTGCCTATAGCATTATTACCATTCATATCTATTACGGCAACATCTCCATCTCCTGCTGGGCAATCACCTGAACATACACCAAAATACTTTATGTTTTTGTCTACTACATTATCCTTCTTATTCATCATAGGTTTTTCAGTTGCATATGACCCATGGCTATTAGGAAGGTTTATATGTCTTTCGTTACTTCCTTTATTGCATACCATCTTAGCTCCACGCACAATATAATATTTTTCATCAGACATCAAAATCACCTCATTTATCGAACTTCTAATCTTTCTAAACATATTCCCTTTGGCTTTCTTCTAAGTATACTTTCAGCAACATCTAATCTAACTACGACTAAATTTTTGCTGATTTCCTTTATCCTAAATATCTTTTTTTCTTGAATTTTTTCTTTATCCAGAACTATCTTTTTGTATATAGTTTTATTAGCTCCTAATTCTGATTTTTCATTAAGAGCTTCAATATCCTCCAATATCGGAAGATAATAATTTTCCTGTCTGTTTCTCTTAGCATCTATAAGTGGAAGAGTTTTTATAATCATTTCTGGGTCATATTTAAAAATTACATTTATGAGCTTTTCTGAAATTAAAAATATCTGCTTGTCCAATATATCTATATATTCACATCTTTCTTCTGCATCTACTTGAAATATGACAACATCATCAATTTTATGAGAATTTTCTCTATTTATATTCTTTACATTGACCTTATAAAATATATCTCTAAGCCTTGGAGTGTTAGTATATCTTTCATCTTGTTTTAATAAAAAATAATCCATAAATTTCTCCTATCTAAGGTTAATTATCTTCAATTTCTTTTCTATTTTCTTCATATATTATTTCTGTCTCATCCATAAATTCGCCAACAAGTATTTTCAAGTTACTGCTTTTTTTCATTTCCTTATATGAAGGTAAATTTATAAACTGTTCTTTAACCATATCTTTTAAAAACTCAGCACATAAAATATGATATTTATCAGCTTCATCCAAAATAATATATTCTATATCCATTTCTGTTATAGTTCTGCCGTACTCCATTTTTTTATTCTTTAATAGTGATTCAAGTTCAAATAAAGTACTGTACAAAAAATCCAGCTCAATATTTACTGAAGATTCTTCCTTATCTAAAAACCAGTTTTCATCATAAAAATCAATTCTAAACTCTCCTCTTCCTTCAAGGATACTTGTTCTTAATAATGAAAAATAGATATAATTAACTTCACCTTTTAAATTCTTTTTCTGCATGTCTATGCACTTCTTACATATAAAATCAAACTTCTGTCTTAATTTAAAATCAATTTCCTCTTTATTATCTCTATAAAATTCATCATTTTTAATAAACTCATTAACCCAGATATCATCAACATACTTCTTTTTGAATTCTTGTAATACTTCTTCTTTATTAGGATACTTAATCATAATTATTCAATCTTAACCTTTCCACCACTCATTGTTACATCATCTTTTATACTTAGGTTTGCTGAGTTTTGAGTTAAATCAACGCCTGATTCACCTTTTATTAATACCTTTGCTTTTCCGTTTATTTCTATATCATCTTGAGCATCTAATATTATTTTCTTATCACTTATTATTTCTATTCCTCCATCATCAGTCATCTTAACCATCATGCCACTTCCACCAATTATATTAACTGAACCAGGCTCCATAATAAGTTGCTTCCCATACTTAGTTCCAATGCTTTTTACAGATGGATCACTTCTCTTTTCAGTATCCCTGCTTTTTAAATTAACAGAACTTATAGCATAGGCACTTTTTTCTACATTGTCTGGGAAATATAATCTTATTGCATCACCTTTTTCTGGCATACAGTACCATCCTGTTCCATCCTCTGATGAATATACTGTTGAGTATGGGAACCATCTTGCAGTACTTGAATCTTGTTTTCCATCTACTTCTAAATTAACCTTTACAACATCATTCTTTGTGTCTAATATTGTTCCGCTAAGAGAAAGTCCCACAATTTGATTATTGTAAATTCGCCTTATCTTCATTCCCTTTTCATCTCTTAGACTATATTTATTGGAAAAAATGCTATCATTCATTTCGATTTCAGTTTCATATACATAAAGATTTCTTCCCTTAAAAGTAACAGAATCACATAAATCTAACATTTTATTAGTAATTACTTCATAAGTTATTAAATTTATATCATCTAACCCACTTACGCCATTTCCCTCTTTTATTTTGTATTCCTGAATTCCTTTTTTTATTGAGTAATTGAATTCTTCTAATGAATATGCCTTAAGCATTCCTGTCTTTCCTATTGAATACTTTATATCTTCTAATTGACATTCAGGAACTACCCATGAATTAAAATACGATGCTAATCTTTTAATAAATTCCCAATCAGTTTCTTTATATTGAACAACAAAAGTATCAATCTTTGATGTTTCTGTTATATTATCTACAATACTGATATTTTTGTAGCTTGAGTTTACAGTATTTATGATATTTCTATATGTGCTGCCTTCATTTTGGAATGTACGATTTTTCTTATTAATATCCATTAAAAACGTTTGACTTAATCCTTGTATTTCTAATGTTTTTATGTCATTACTTGAATTAATACTTATATTGATAATAATTCCTTGAAATAAATCTTTAACATTATTTTTATCATCTTTTAGAGAAACTTTTATAAAACTCTTATCATTTGCTCCTTCAACATATTTATCGCCTTTTACTGAATCAATTATTCCTTTAACATAAAGTTCTGCATGTTCATTTATCTTGCGTTCTATTCTTAAATCTGTTATTTTCACAAATTCATAATTTGATATTATAATGTCTCCATATGTATAAACATAATCATAAGCCATTGTTTATCATCCCCTTAAACTTTTTTACCATATCTTTTATAATAAAATTACTCTTCTCTAATTACTCTTACTCTCTTTAATACTTCAAAAATAACATCTCTCCACTCTTTATACTCTCCATAACGACAGCTAAAAGTCCCCATGATTGTTTTTTCTTCAAATTCTAGAAAGAACATAAAATTATATAAGAAATCATCTATAGCTGAACTTTTAAATTCAAAATATCCAATGTTTTTTTCATTTGCTTCAAGTATTCCATCTTCATAAAAAACATTAGCTGGATTTGTTTTTTTTATTATCATAATCATTCCATCTTTAAGCTCACACACTTTATCCTCTGTTAAAGGACTATCAATAATATTTAAAGTAAATGTAATGCTTCCGTCTTCATTGCATTTAATTATCTCAGGCCTACCTTCAGATGGATATTTAAGCTTTCTTGCTTCTAAAGGCATGTCCTTAAAATCCTTAGGAATATATAATAGAACCCTTTCTTCATAAAATTTCATTTGTTCAAACTCATAATATCTATTGCTTATTTTTATAGGTCCTGATGTGATATCTTTTTTTTGTTTTTTCTTTTCAGCCTCATTTAGAAAATCCAATATTTTTTCGTCAATATTTTTATTCATAAATAACCCTCCTTATCCATTATTAAAATTACCTATATATATTTATTTTATAATTTTCCATATATATTTTCTATTTTTTCTCCCTAATGGTATTTTTTCTACCGAACGGTAATTCATTTGCATTGAATTTGACTTCTTTACTACGTAAAAATTCTATGAATGCTTTAACGTCTCCCATATAGCTTTCTATTGTTTTAGAACTCTTACCATCTTCAATTAGACTTATCTTGAAACTCTCCACTATTTCATTCATTGTTATTACTCCCTTCAATCTTCTTTAACATTTTTCTTATCCAGTTATCTATATATCCTAATTTCTTAGCAATCTCTTTGCTATCGCTTACGGATTTATCTTGAAGTTCTTTCATTACATAGGCTTTAGAATGTAACCTCATGGGAAAATTTACTTGTTGACCTTTGAAGTATTTATGTATTTTTATAGTTACCTCTAACCCTAGTAATTCAATTAGTTCTTCATATATTCCATTAAAATCTGATTTATCTATACTCAATCCCTCCTTCTTGAAATAGAAAAAGAGTTAATGCTTCCTTTATTAGAAACATTAACTCTTTTATCAGATTTATAATATATATTTATCATTTATTTTAAATTCAGTTAATTTAGCCTTTATTTACAGCTTTTCAATCTGAATGCTACTGTTATTCACATTTTCCTAAATCTCTGTTTTCTGATGCCTTATCGTTGGTTTTTGATGTATTTATCTTGATTGATGTATTGTAATTTTCAATTATTTATTTTATTGAATGATTTTACTATTCATTGATTGGTTCTCTAATTAGATTTTCTACATTGATTATTACTCTATTTCCTAACTGATTAGATTTTTTTAACGGATACATTTATTACTTCTTCTTAATCAGTTATATTTATTAACATTATTGATTGATTATCTTTTATATGTTAATTATCTAGTTATTATTTATTCTGATTAGTTATTATTTATAATTTCTTCAATTTCTTTTATTCTATTTATTTTTATTTATCTATTTCAATTCTTTTAAGTCCTTATTCCCCCCTCCCCCCCGTTACAATTTCCTAGTCCCGAGTTCCAAGTCTCTAGTTATTCTACTCAGCTATCCTATTTATATGTTTTATTCTGTCAATTCTTTTTATTTTTTAGTGCTTTTCTACTACATATATTATGTTCACAGTTCCTTTAACTTTTAAGTGGAATTATTGCCCCTAGGATTTCCTAGCTTATCAGCTTACGGCGTTAGTATAAGCCTTGTTATCTTGGCTTTTGAAACCATTAGTAATATTTCTGTATTATTTTCTACATCACCTACTATCAAGGTATCTGAATGAAATAAGATGATGAGCCAATCTATTTCAATTGACTCATCATCTTATTTCATTGCATTATTTAAGTTATGCAGTATTTATTTTTCTTACTGTTATTGATTCAACTACATTTTGCTACTTTTATTTTTTATGCAGTTAATTACTTCCTTATTATGCATTTACTTAATCCTATAAATTTATATTACTTAACCTAATTGAATCACAATTTATTTCTACCCATTCATTTGATATCTCTTGCTCAATTCCTTCTATATCAATTAATACAATACTATCATAAACTTTTAATGTAGCTAAGTTAGCTTCGCTATTATAATCCAATTTGGCTACTATTTTAATTTCCTTATCTTTCTGGATTATTGCATTATCATTTTCACTTGAAAAGCATATATTAGTTTTCCATATAAGTTCATCATCTATATCCATTTCTACAGCATAGCTTTCATTTATTTCTGGTTTATCTCCATCCCACTCAGCAATGAATTCATTACCTTCTAATTGAACTACTACCCTACGCTTATCTAATATATCTGCTATTTTAACATTCATTGTTTATCACTCCTAATTTTTATATGGTACTCTAACAACTGTATTGTCAACATTCATAACATTATTTACTTGGTCATAAGTCCATATTTCTTCATGATAATGGAACTTACTTGGTTTTGAATTCATTTCATGTGAACCGAATCTTATACTTCTTTTCCCATCAGCAGAGAATATTCTATCTGGGTCTTTTAGCCCTGTTCTTGGATGAATATCAGTATATTCTCCTGGACCTAAAAATTCATCCCATTTATCAACTGCATCAGTAACCTTTACAGGCTTATTTGCATAAACTTCTTTGTGATACCCTCTTCCTGGAATATTGTCAGCTTTAGCCATCCCCTTAGCTCCAGAGTCGCCCTTAATTTTATCATAACTAACTGCTTTTTTATATGGTTTCTTAATATCTATTATATCATTATGTGTATATTTATTCTGAATTCCTTTAACTCCAAGGACTGTTGATACTACTCCAAGACTATTCATCCAGTGTTCTGGTGATAATGGCTTTTCTGGATTAATTGCTCCATTCACCATATCTGCACCACCCATTGTAGCCCAATTAGTAATGTCATATGCATTTTTAGTCTTTAACATTTTCCTTCCATTTTCTGCATTGTTATTCCATACACCCATAGTTAAGTAATTCATGAAGTCATTTGGCGAATTTAGCATCTTTTCACTTCTTGCGCTCATACTATCCCAAGTGCCTTTTGCGAAATCTTTCCACTGTTGTCCATACTTATAAGATCTGCAATTTTCAATAGAATTACCTTTAGAATACACTCCTGAATTATCTGGCACAAACTTAGACTGTCTCGCTCCTCCAGTTCCAATATATCCCTCAGCCTTCGCTGTGCCAACATACCATTTTCCATCTAATCCTTTTACTTTTACCTTCTGACCTTCAATATAATTGCCAGCTCTATTATATACTGGTAAATTGGCAACATTAATTGCTCCATTTGTCTGCTTTTTCCCTGTTGGTATTACTGCATTATTATACACTGTTGTTCCTGTGGCTGCTATAAGACTTTTTTGCAAATTTCCTATATTCTTATTTGTTGGTTTTGTTTGATTTTGTATATTCTTATTTATCGGCTTTGTTTGATTTTGTATTACCGTTTTCTTACTTGATTTAGCTCCATTAACTGCCGAGATTAGATTCTTTTGGGCTGTTTTTCCTATTTGCTTTGCTTTATTTTCTATTTTATTTACATTTGTTTTAACTGTTTGTACACATTTTTTTACATTTGCTTTTGCTCCATTTATTGCTGATGTAAGCTTCTTTTCTGCTTTCTTTACTATTGCTTTTCCTTTATTTACAGTACTTTTTATAGCGCTTTTTGCTTTTCCAATTGCTCCGGATGCAGCCTTTTTTAATGAATTCATATTCATTAGTCTTCACCACCCATTCCTACTACATTGTGGTTAAAGATATATGATTCTCTAGCTCGTCCATTTTCATAGACTACTCCTTCTGCTTCTGTATAACAGTCACCTTCAAGTAAAATAGAGCTTGAACTTTTTTTCTTAACGAGCAGCTTACTTTCAACTTTTATTCTTACTTTCTTTCCTTTTATTTTTATTCTTCCATCACTATTTACTTTTATATCATCAGAATTTCGTATTTCAACTCCATTATCATCATTAAAATGAAACTTAATACTTCAGAAATGACATTAATTGATGGATGTTGTTCCACTGGTTCATTATTTTTCGGATTAGACACCTATAATTGGAAAGGTGTAACCCTTAATGATATGAACCCTTTAAGAACCAACTTTCTAAATGTATTAAAAAAATAACCATTAAAGCTCATAAAATTAATACTTGATACTGACCTTACATTCATTAATCAACCAGATACCAAAAATCCTATACTTTCAAAGTATAAAGCTAATCTTAAGGCTTATAAAGAAAAGCGTAAAAACTACAAAAAAGTTGACTGCAATGTACAAATTGCATTTGAAATGCTTATAGTTCAATGTATTGATAAGCAATATGTAGAGCAAAAAAATGATATTATTAATCGTACTTTAAGATTTCTTCCAGCTTCTATAAAACTTCAAAATGCTACAATAACACAAAAAGACTGTCTTACATATCTAGAAAATGATACTGTTAAAAAACTAATATTACTCGATGTTCCTTATATTGGGTCTAAAAAAGAATGTGGTATTAAAGATTATAACTATAAAAAATTTCATAAAAAAGTGGCTGATTTGTTATATAAAGCTGAATACCCTTTCATATATTATTGTAGGAGCTCTGCTCCTAAATCTGATAAAAGCAAATCTCAAGAAGATAAAGCAAATATTATGAAAATGAAGCTTGGTCAATACTTTTTTAATAAAGGTTACTATTTCCAAAAAGTACATCTTGAAAATGATACTGAACTTATGATTTCTAATGTACATTACTCAGAATCGCAATTTCAGTGGAATGATTTTTCTCAAAACTTATTATAAATTAAGCCAGTATTCACTTGTATTTGATATATATGAATACTGGCTTTGTTTTATTTTGATACAATTACTTATAAATTTGCTTTTTCAAAATCACAAGAATCCAATTCAAGTTCAAGAGAACCTTTAATCTCAATTTTTGCCCCAATCTCTATTTCTACATCATCTTCAAATTCAATTATAATATCATCTCCCAATCCCTGTATACTGCACATTATGCTGTCACTATCTTCTATTTCTTTAACTATTCCAATAGCAATAATGTGTGATGATTTATTGATAGGTTGAACAAAACCATATTTATCACTATTTTCAAATTTATACTGTGTTACTAATTCTATTTTTAACTTACCATTTATAATATCATCTTTTCTTCTTTTTTTAGAATCACTACTATTTTCTAAATACTCATCATATTCTATAAAATGTACACATATCAGTTCTTTAGAAACACTTCCTTCAACTTTACTCCATCTTTCATATCCATCCCCATATAATTCTTTAATTTTAAAACTTTTCATAATATACATCCTTAACCTACTGTAATTTGCTAAATGATTTTGGATCACTTGGCATCATTGATTGTATTTTTCCATCTTTAAATATTACAGCAATTCCTTTCTTAGTTTTTTTAGCTCCATCTATATAATACATATCTTTTCCATTAACCCCAAGTCTTGATGCTGTACATTCTTTTTTCACCCTCATTGCTTGTTCAGTAAAATTTTCAAATCCTTCAACTGAATTCTCAAATTTAGAGGAATCAACTCCTAATCTATCAGCTAATGATGGTATACGATCAGGATACTGTTCCCAGTAATCTGCAAAATGCTTTACTCCTTGGTTAGTTCCATCTTTTAACGTACCCCATTTAGATGCTGATGTGCTTTCATTCATTAAATCTCTAACAGTTTTATTACCACCCTTGACATCAATTCTTTATACTTATATTTACTTCTTTGATTAAACAAATCAATAATATGGCATTAAAAATCAACTAAGTATCCATACAAATAACTTAGTATGAATACTTAGTTGCTATTCTTAAATAACCTATTTATATTTTACATTCCAATTTTTCCAACCATCTGTGCTATTAACTCTATATGTTCTAGTGTTTTAACTTTCTTTATGTTTTCTACCCTTTCACTTCCTCCTAAACCTAGTAATGGTACATACCCATATGACTCATCAAACTCCAATTTTCCATATTTATCTAATGCGTGTTCATATTGTTTGTTATCCAGATAGTCATTAACATACTCAGAATCTGTTAAATCATCCCAAAAAAATTTGCATCCTTTTTCTAAAATATCAAATTCCCCCTTACGATATTTGATAATCCCCAAATATTCATTCTTTTCCCATGTTATAACATCCCCAAATGCTGTAATAATAATTGGTATAGACTCTTTTCCTCTAAAATACGTATCACTAATAAGTTCTTGATATATATTGGGATTAACTATTCTTAAGTATCCATTCATAAAATCACCAAACCCATATTGCCTCCATACATTTAGAATTTCATCTGGCAGTTTGTTTGAATACTCTTCTAATGTAATATCATTTGTAATTTCGTTTATCTTAAAATCATTCAATATTTTATACATTCTTAGGCACCTCATTTTCTTAGTATGTTAAGTTAACATTCAGTTTTGTAGATTTTTTTTCTGCATCACTCATATTCTTAGCCATATCTTGAATTTTACTATCAACTTCATCAATTCTATATTTCCACTGTACTCCAATAGATGAATTAACTCCTTTATCCCCCAATGTACTAACATTAGCTGGTTCTCCACCTGCAATTTGATCTGGATTGTGTAATGCTGCTTGTTTTTTCATCCACTTATTAGCTTCATTTTTTGCTTCGCTATATGACATTCCATTATTACGTAATTCATTTATCTTATTTGCTAAAGCTTCTTTTCTGGCTGCTACTTGTGTTGCATTTCCTTCTAACGAACGCCCTTGGTTTATATATCTTTGGCGATTTTTCAAGTATTGATCTACTGTAAGATTATTCATTCCCTTTTCTTGGTCCGCCAACTGCCTTGCAAATTCATCTTCACTATATTTACTATTATAATTAAATTTCACTTCAATTTCATCAAGTTTATTTATGGTTTTACTGCCACCCTTGACATCACATCTTTTTGTATTAATTATATTACAAAACCAGCTATGATTTACTACTCATAACTGGTCTTGACATGAATTTTACATGGAATTTAGTTGGTACTTTATATTAGTTCGGGAAAAAATGTTGTGTTAAAAATCATGACTATGAAAAGTTTCATAATAAAGTATCATACTTACTCCATAAAGCTGAATGCCCTTTCATATATTATTGCAAGAGTTCTGCTCCAAAATCTTATAAGACTAAACTTCAAGAAGATAAAGAAAAGATTATAAAAATGAAACTTGAATAATACTTCTTAAACAAATGTTACTCTTTTCAAAAAGTACTTCGAAAAAATGGTACAAACTTATACTTTCTAATATTTTGTATTCAAAATCACAGTTTCAGTGAAATGTTTTTCATAATGTCTAAGCTCTTCATAAATACTCTATGCATATTACTTAAACATTAATCTAAAGCCTTTTCTGCAAACATTATATCGCTTTCTAAATCTAGATTTGGATATTTCGTTTGTACGCTTTTTAAAGCTTCTATAAACTTTTCACTTTGAAAAACCTCAGAAATATCTTCAAATATTTCACTTAACCAATAAATATCGTGTTCATCACAATTATTTATAAATTCAATCGTATCATCTTCACTAGTAATTAATTCTTTTGTTAGCATATTCCAATAATCTTCCGTTCTTGGATCGTCAGGGTGCAACATCTCTCTTTCTTTTATTAATTCTTTAATTCTAACTTTATTTATCATAACTAACCTCCTAAGGTTGCCTTGAATTATCTGGCATTATTGTTCCTATACCCTTAAACTTTTCATTTTTAATAACCCCTACTCTAACACCATTATACTCTCCGAACATCCATTGTCCATATGGTACATTGAGATTTTCTGGCAAATTCGCAACATATTCACCTGCATTTGAAATATCTTGAGCTGTCCAATTTTTAGGAAACCATGCTTGTCCTGTTCCAGTCTTTTTGAATTTATTTTTATGGTCAGGAATATTCCCAACTCTTACCCCATTAGGATACTCTTTAACAATATTATACTCAATACCATTTTGCTCCAAATAATCAATGTTTTCTTGCCCATGCCCTCCATTAACTAATCTATTATTATTGTTAAACTCACCTAATGAAGAATGTTTAATCCTATCAGAATTAACTGTAATTTTAGTATTACTTTTTATATCACTAGTTTTATTGCCACCCTTAATTATATCATCAATCTTATCAACATTATCAATTTTAGCTTCACTTACTACCTTTGTTCCTGTTGATTCTATATTTTTTAAATTCTTTAATTCTTTATTTACATCTGAAATATAGTTTGAAGCATTTCCGCCATTAACTCCAAGAACTGTACCCCTCGGCTTTTTATTAACATTATTAATCGCCTTTCTTAATAATGCAGTATTATCCTTTACAATCCCAGCTTTAGCATTAATGTATGGCTTATTTAGTCTTGCATAGTCTACACATGCAGATGAGATTTGCTGCACTCCATGAACAGCTAGTGCTGTGTCAATTGCATTTAAAGTAAATTTAGTATTCTTACTTGTATCATCAAATGTTCTTTTATATGATGAATTTTCTCTTAACTCATTATAGTTTTTTGCATCAAGTTCGTTCGCTTTATTAATATTATCCCTCATTGTAACATTTGGATTATCTACACAAGACCTATCATAGTCTAACCCTAACCAATTTTCACCTATATAATCTAACGAGTTTCTAGCTTCAGTACTATATTTATTTATACCGCCAACAATTCCATTCCCCACCGACTTCCAATAATCAGCCGTAAAGCATGAATTGTCTTTTTCAAAAGCTTTTTTATCAATAGGTGTAAATTCTGACATTCCTAAATCTTTATTATACTTTACTGTACCCAAATAATATTTACCATTACGAGCTTGGTTTTGAACAAACATTCCATCTGCTCCAAGTTTCTTCCATGGATCATATTTTGTTATCTTCAATTCATCACTCACAATTGGTACTGAATTACCACTATCTTGTGTTATATAACATTCTCCACTTACTGCCTGATTTCCTGCCAAAGCTGATGTTATAGCATTACCATTTGGATTAAACTTATTAAGTTGCATTTCTGCCCTAAGTGCAAGAAGTTCACTTAAATTCGGAATATCATCATTAAATGGTGCAAAAGGTTCCCTACAACTTCCATTTTCATAAACAACAGTAGCTTCATTATAAAGTTCACCTTCAAGTGAAATAAAACCACCTTTACCTTTAGATACAATAAGTTTATTACTTCCACTAATAGATACATTTCCAGCACTCATACTTATTCCGCCTTGAGTACCTATATTTAGATTATTATTACTGCCTAGGCTTATTCCACTCTCATCATTAAAGCAGACATTCATGCCACCTCTATAAAAGTTTATGGCTCCTGGAAGCATATCTAAGTAGTTTCCACTTTCTGTTGCATAATATCTGTTATCTGGATTTGCACATCTTCCAAATGTAGATCCATTTTTTCTTACACATCCAGTTACTACAGGTCTGTCATATTCATTTTGGAAATAAAGCATTACATTATCTCCAACTAATGGCATTGAATAAAGTATATTTCCTGTTGGTGGTGCATAAACAAACCATGCAGCTTTGTTTATATCCTGTTTTTCATCAATATTTAGTTTTAACTTTAATATTTCTCCTGTTGTTTCTAGAACTGTTCCTTCAAGAGATATTCCACTTAGCTTCTTATTATAAATCTTTTCCTGCCATATGCCCTTTTCTCTGCAAAACCTATACTTATATATTAATTCACCTTTAATATATTCAGCTTTATATTGATTAATATAAAAATCTATATTTTTCAATTTTATAGAATCTCCAATTTTCATACTTTCTCTTAGGTTTACTTCATAATAAAAATAATCAGTATCGTGCAGATTTCCATTTGATGCTGATATTTTATGATACTTATCTAAGTCTTTAACTGCATTATAATTGACATCATCATTTACTATATAAGATTTTCCTATAGGTTTTCCAAAATAAAACATATTAGTCAAGTTTATTATATCAGAAATCAGTTCTAATCCCAACTGGCTTGCTATTCTTTTTAAAAACTCATAATCTGTTTCTTTATATTGAAATAATGGTTTTTCAATTCTCATTGGCATACTCATACATTGTCCAAAGCCAAAACCTGCATAATCTTTTAATATTTCATATATTACATCATCATAGCTCATCTTCTCATCTTGAAAAGATCTGCTTTTTTCTTGTATGTCTAATAATGAACTGCTTGTTAATGCTTCTATTTCTAAATAATGTACACCATCAATATTAGTTGTTCTCAATTCCCCTCGATTTCAACTGGAATTATTGAACCTAGGATTTCCTTGTTTAACAACTTACGATAGTTTTCAAGCCTAGATATCTTGGACTTTAAAATATCTCATCACAAGAAAAAAAGATTAATGCTCCAATTATTGAAGCATTAATCCTTTTAACTTCTTTCACTGCATTATAATAATTATGCAGTATTAAACTTTCTTGATTTTATTTATTCAACTTGTTTCTTCTATCTATAATTTTTATGCAGTCACCCTCCTCGTTATTATTCATTTAATTTTAGATAATTGGCATTTCAATTACTTCACCATTAGATTCTTCTAAAAATACTTTGTCTATATTTGAATTGTTTTTTTTCAGTTTGAAAATTTGAATCTTAGTTAATGGTGGTATAAATTTAATGTTATTATACCTAAATTTATTATTTAAAATTCTGTTCTCTATTTCTGAAATAAAATTAGACCACTGTTCTAAATTAGGATTTTTTAGTTCATCCTTATTCTCCAATACCCTATAACCATCAGCATTATAAAAAATCATTAGTGCTGTGCCTAAATCACAATTATTATTATTTATTATACTATATGGAATATCAAAACCATTATCCCAGTTATAATTTCCTGCAATTACATGTAGTAATTTACTATCTGATATTCCTTCAATCTCACTAATAACCTCTTCTTTATTTTCACTATATAGTAATTTATGCACATATTCTATTTTAAAGTTATCCATTATAGTTGCTCCTTAATTATTATTTTCTTATCCTGTTCAGACTTCTTTCCCATAGGTCTACAGTAGCACCTTGACTTGGATATAATGGCAATCCACTTTCTTGTAATTTTCTTAAATCACTCTGCAAGTCAAAAACTTGCTTTTGAAGTACTTCAACACTTTGATTAACATCCATATTGTTTAACTGCCTTTTTACCACATCATTATATACTGAATGATATCCTCTATGTCTTGACATAGCACTTAGGTCAGCATCTGGTGTCCTTAATAATATTCCATTTGAAGCATCATCTAAATTCATTCCTATTTTTTGAAGTATTGGATTATCTGCCATTTCTGCTGGAATTATATGTTGTGCTTGATGCCCTGTCCATTTAGTTGACCTCTTTAGTCCCATTGATTCCATTATATTTTTACCTAGTTTAGTAGAATCACCACCTGTAACTACACCTTGATTTCCAGGAATTAATCTTCTGGTAGGGCTACTTCCCCCCTTACTCCCATTCTTAGATGCATCAATTATATCATCACTATTCTTAACAATAAATTCACCTACATCATCTGAATGCTTAGCTGCCTGTTTTAATCCAGTATCTAAAACTCCTGGTACTATTATGCATGCTGCTAATATTGCTCTATTACATTCTTCACCTGTGATAATATCTTTTCCTGCTATAAAGCTTAGTCCATTTTCAACAGCTTCAGCCGCCCCCTTGGGGCAGAATCTACCTTTTTATTTTTAGTGGTAAAGTTGAGTATTTTCAACTACTTCTAATCACTTATCATTTTTAGTGTTATGTAGTTACTTTTTCAACCTTTATTTTCCTTAATATGTTAATCTTATTTTATCATGCCACCTCTTTAATTTCTACATTAGGCATTACAAGAAAAAAAGATTAATGCTCCAATTACTGAAACATTAACCCTTTTAACTTCCTTAACTGCATTATTTAAGTTATGCAGTATTATTTTTTCTTTACTTTATTGATTTTATTATATATAACCATTAATCTTTTTTATGCAGTTACCTAAATTACTTTTTGCAGTTAAACTTGCTTTATAGAAAATCATTAAATATTTTACTCTAACCTCTACTCCATATCAGACTGCCATCTTCTAATTCAATCCCACTTATTGGGTATTTGTAAAATATTTCTATTAAACTATTTACTTTTATATCTTTAGCAACATCTGAATGTTGTAGTATGGATATAACTTTTACAACTGCAACATAATATTCTTCATATCCTTCTTCATCTAAATCCAATCCATTATCCGACTCATAAATTGTATCAGTTTCTCCAAGAATTTTACCTTTATCCTCAAATTCATAAATCAATTTAGTCCCATTTTCATATTTATCAATAGCTTTTATTAATTCATCCATATCATTCTCTCCTTTATGGTCTTGCTGGAATTATATGTGCACCATTTTTTCCATAGGTAATTATTCCTTTAGTTGTTTCTATATATATTCCAGTCTTTTCATCATAATATTTGCCTATTACTTTGCCGAAATCAACTCTTTCCTTATAATCATTAATTTTAGTTCCTTTTCCAGCAAAATCATCTAAAAGTTTATTTGGTTCCTCAATCAATATACTTTTCATTTTTCCATTAGATAATTCATTATTATAATTATTAGTACCTACTATATGCTTATCTTGATGACCTTGATTAACCTTAATTGGTTTCCCATTAATATATTTTTTCCTATCTATTATATCTACCTTTAATCCGTCAACAGCTTCAGCCGCCCCTTAGTCCCCTTCTTAGATGCATCAATTATATCATCACTATTCTTAACAATAAATTCACCTACATCATCTGAATGCTTAGCCGCCTGTTTTAATCCAGTATCTAAAACTCCTGGTGCTATTATGCATGCTGCTAATACTGCTCTATTACATTCTTCACCTGTAACAATATCTTTTCCTGCTACAAAGATTATTGCATCTACGCCTACATCTATTGGGCTGAATCCTACCACAAAACTTGTCACTTCTCTAACAACACTGTTATTACACAATTTACAAAAATTAGTACTTTAAACTGACATTCCTTATTATATCCTTCTCTATTGTACAGCACAAATTTATATTTTTTATATCCCCCTGTGCCTATATAGCCACCTTCTTGTGCTATTCCAAAATATGTATTTCCTTTAATTCATTTTGCCAGAAACAAGCAGAAAGCTACTTTCTGCGCTTCTAAATTCTATAATTTTCTGTACAATAAGACTAGAAAATACCCTTGGAATCTTTGATTCCTAAGGATATTTTCTGGAATAGCTATTTGCAAAAATTATTTATTCAATAACCGAAATATAGTATAAATATTTTATAGAATCTCTCTTATTCTTCTAAAAATATAAATCATATATTTAAACATAAAATATATTATACTTCCTAAAATTACTGCCATTATAAAAAAAGCACCTATTAATATTAAATATTGAATTATTATTGGAATATCACTTTGTATAAATGTTACATTCCTTGAATGATTTATTTTTGTGAGTA
>ENA-OXEC01000060-OXEC01000060.1-human-gut-metagenome-genome-assembly--contig:-NODE-60-length-85184-cov-65.9962_pt1 | contig 85184 bp, 83 predicted proteins | sample MGYA00249351_ERZ652235 | MGnify/ENA primary metagenome ERZ652235 (study PRJEB26925, sample SAMN05826906) | human gut metagenome | biome: ENVO:2100002; feature: ENVO:00000062; material: ENVO:00002003...
TAGAGCTGGGCGCGGTCGGGGAAATCCAGCCCCAGCACCAGCGAACGATAGGGCCGCTCGGGCGGGAGGGACTGGGCTTTCTGTTCACTCAGACGCTTGCCGGTGGCGCGGAAGTGCTCCAGCGCCCGCAGCACCCGCACCTGATTGTTCGGGTGGATGGCGGCAGCGGCCTCCGGGTCGGCCTCCTGAAGCTCCTTGTACATGGCTTCCGGGCCTTTTTCGGCTAGCTCGGCGGCCAGCTGCTCCCGCAGGCCATCCGGCGTCTTTTCGGCGGCAAAGCGCACACCATATAAAAAGCTCTGAACATAGAGTCCCGTACCGCCCACAAGGATGGGCAGACGGCCCCGGGCGGAGATGTCCGCTTCGAGCCGCCCGGCCAGCGCGACGAAATCCGCTACGCTGAACGGCTCATCGGGGGTCAGGAGGTCCACCGCGTGGTGGGGGATGCCGTGGGTCTCGTCGGGCGTGACCTTTGCCGTGCCGACATCCAGACCCTTATAGAGCTGCATCGAGTCGGCGCTGATGACCTCGCCGCCAAACGTCTCGGCCAGCGTGACGCCGAGGGCGGTCTTGCCGGTGGCCGTAGGGCCTACGACGGCCAGCACCGGATGCTTTTTGTTACACGATTCGGCCAAACTGCTTTTCCAGCTCCTTTCGGGTCAGTTTCAGGACGCAGGGGCGTCCGTGGGGACAGAAGGGCGGCACCTCGCCGGAAAGGATCTTCTCGGCCAGCGCCATCAGCTCCTGCGGCGAGGTGTGGTCGCCCGCCTTGATGGCGGCGCGGCAGGAGATGGAGTGGAGCACCCATTCCGTCCGCTCATTCAGGGCGTCGCGGCTGCCGTGAGCCAGCTTTGCCGCCAGCTCCACCAGCAGGTCCTCGGCGCTCCCCTGCTCTACGTCGGCAGGCACAGAGCGCAGACAGACCGAGCTGCCGCCGAAATCGCTCACCTCGAGGCCCGCGCTTTCCAGCAGCGGGAGGTTCGCAAGGAGAGCCGTTTTCTCTTCCGCCGAAAGCTCGATGACCAGCGGCTCCAGCAGGAGCTGGCTGGGGACGTCGCCGTAGTTCGCAGCCAGCTTCTCGAAGAGCTGGCGCTCATGGGCGGCGTGCTTGTCGATGATACAGACTTCATCGCCCCGCTCCGCGAGGATATAGGTGCGGAAAAGCTCTCCCACATACCGCAGCGGCTCAGGGCCGTCCTGCACATCAAAGCCCAGCTGCTCGGGGGCCGTGCTCTGCTGCGGCGCGTCCGGCACATCGGACAGGGACGGCAGCGGCGCGCGTTCTGCGCCCACCGGGGTCGGCTCCCACGCGGCCATGTGGTCGCGGGTGACGTCCGGCAGGTCGATGTCCGGCTCCACATCCAGCTGGGATTCGCTGGACGCAGCCCGGAAGGGCGGCGGCTCAAGGATGCTGTCCTGCACCGGAGGCTCCGGGCTGTGGAGGGCGGCGTCCATCGGCAGCAGTGCATCGGCTGCAACCGTTGTCCAGCTGTGTTCTGGCTCCGGAGCCGCCGTTTCCGGGGCTTTTGCGGGCAGCGGGAAGATGTCCTGCTCCGGGGCAGAGGGCTGTGCCGGACGGGGCACTGCCGACGCCGCAGGGCGGAGGGGGCTTTCGGTCGGATGCGGCAGGCTTCCCGGCTCTGCCTGCCCCGAAATGACCGCGGAAAGCCCTGTAAAGCAGTTATTCTTTACATTTGTATTTTCTTTCGTTTCGCTGTTTTTTGATTCTTGGGATGCATCGTTGTCTTTATCTTCGTCGAAAACGAATCGTCTCTCCCCCGTGCCCGGCTGGCTCAGAGCCAGCTTGACGGCGTGGTAGACAAGGTCAAAGATGTCGTTTTCCCGGGCAAAGCGGACCTCCGTCTTGGCCGGATGGACATTCACATCCACGAGGTCGGCAGGCATCTCAAGAAGCAAGATCCCTCCAGGGAACTTGCCCTGCATCATGGTGCCCTTGAACGCCATCTCCATGCCCGCCATCATGGTGCGGTTGCGGACGTAGCGGCCATTGATATAGAAATACTGCATACTGCGGCTGGCGCGGCAGCTGCGGGGCTGGGTGATCAGGCCCCAGACCCGGTAGACGCCCTCACGGTTGTCCACCTCCATCAAGTCGCGGCTGAACTCCCGGCCCAGCACAGCGTAAGCCGCACTGCGGAGCTGGCCGTCACCGGGGGTGACATACTGCAGCTTGCCCTCGCGGAGGAACTTGAAGCTCACCTCAGGGTGGCTAAGGGCCACATGGCCCACGAGGTCGGCCACGAAGGTGCCCTCGCTGGAATCCTTTTTGAGGAACTTCATCCGGGCGGGCGTGTTGAAGAAAAGGTCCCGGACGCGGATGGTGGTACCGACGCCCCGGGCACCCGGTTCGATGGGCTGCTCTTCCCCGCCTTCGATGCGGTAGAGGGAGGCGCACTCGTCGGCCTCGGTACGGGTGAGCAGTTCGACCCGGGCCACGCTGGCGATGGAGGCCAGTGCCTCGCCCCGGAAGCCCAGCGTGTGGATGCTGTTGAGGTCGTCTTCCGTCCGGATCTTGCTGGTGGCGTGGCGGATGAAGGCTGTGGGGATGTATTTCGCCTCGATGCCGGTGCCGTTGTCGCTGATCTCGATGAGGCGGACGCCGCCCGACTCGATGGAGACGGTGATCTGGGACGCGCCTGCGTCGATGGCGTTTTCCAGCAGCTCCTTCACGACCGACGCGGGCCGCTCCACCACCTCACCGGCGGCGATGAGTTCTGCGGTGTGCTTGTCCAGAACGTGTATCTCTGCCATTCATTTCCCTCCGTTTCAGATAAACTCAGCCCTTCAGGCTGCCGCTCAGAGTCTTTTTCAGCTCATAGAGGAAGTTCAGCGCCTCGATGGGGGTCAGGGTCTCCACGTCCAGCGCCTCGAGCTTTTCCATCATCTCGCTGGGGACAGCGGGCGAGGAATACTCCTGCAAGGCGTCGAAGTCCATCTGCTCCACCTTATTTTTCGGGGCAGAAGCCTCCAATGCACGCAGCACCTCGTGGGCGCGGCGGGTCACAGTGCCGGGCAGACCGGCCAGCTTCGCCACCTCGATACCGTAGCTGTCGTCGGCAGGGCCGCGGACGATGCGGCGGAGGAAGGTGATGTCCTCTCCCCGCTTCTTGACGGCGATGTTGTAGTTCTTGACCCCCTCGATGGACCCTTCCAAATCGGTCAGCTCGTGGTAGTGGGTGGCGAAAAGAGTCTTGCAGCCGAGGCCCTTGGCCGGGTCGGAGATGTGCTCCACCACGGCGCGGGCGATGCTCATGCCGTCGAAGGTGGAGGTGCCGCGGCCGATCTCGTCCAGCACGACGAGGCTCTTGGGGGTGGCGTTTTTCAGGATTTCAGCCACCTCAGTCATCTCCACCATGAAGGTGGACTGTCCGGCGGCGAGGTCGTCCGATGCGCCGATGCGGGTGAAGATGGCATCCACGACGCCCACATGACAGCTGGATGCCGGGACGAAGGAGCCGATCTGGGCCATCAGCGCGATCAGCGCGTTCTGACGCATATACGTCGATTTGCCTGCCATATTCGGGCCGGTGATGATGAGGCAGCGGTCGGTGGTGCAGTTGAGCTTCGTATCGTTGGGCACGAAGAGACTCCCCTTCAGCATCTGCTCCACCACCGGGTGGCGGCCCTCGGTGATGGTCAGCTCGTCGCTGTCGTCCACTACGGGGCGGCAGTAGTTGTTCTCTGCCGCCACCTGCGCCAGCGCCGCCAGCACATCCAGCTCGGCCACGGCGTTGGCCGTCCGCTGGATGCGGTCGAGCTGACCGCCGATCTTTTCCAGCAGCTCAGCAAAGAGCCGGTGCTCCAGTGCGATAAGGCGCTCGTGTGCGCCGAGGATCTTGTTTTCCAGCTCCTTCAGCTCCTGCGTGATGTAGCGCTCGCCGGAGGTGAGGGTCTGTTTGCGGATGTAGGTCTCGGGGACCATCTGCTTATAGGAGTTGCTGACCTCGATGAAGTAACCGAAGACGTGGTTGTAGCCGATCTTCAGCTTGGGGATGCCCGTCTCCTGCCGCAGGCGCGTCTCCAGCTGGGCGAGGACGCCCTTGGTGTTGTCGCGGATGGAGCGCAGCTCGTCTACCTCGGAGTGGTAGCCCTTGGCGATGACGCCGCCGTCCTTCAGGGTGGAGGGGGCATCCGGGTCGATGGCTGCGAGGATGGCTGTTTTGACGTCGTCCAGCAGATCGATCTGGCCCGCAAGGGCGGTCAGCTCAGGGCAGCCGCAGCTCTCGGCCTGCGCCCGCAGGTCAGGCAGGCGCTCACAGGTCTGGGCCATCGTGTAGATCTCCTTGGGCGTGGCCGAACCATAGACCGCACGGGTCATGAGGCGCTCGAGGTCGGCGATATAGTGGAGCTGCTCGATGAGGTCGCCCCGCTGCATGGTCTGGTTCACGAGGCTCTCTACCGCGCTGAGGCGGCGGTTGATGGCAGCGCTGGACACCAGCGGCTGCTCGATCCAGCTGCGCAGCATCCGCTTGCCCATGGCCGTGCTGGTCTTGTCCAGCACCCAGAGCAGCGTCCCCCGCTTTTCGCGGCCCCGCAGCGTCTCGGTCAGCTCAAGGTTGGCCCGTGTGACCGGCGACAGGCTCATGAACTGAGCCTCGTTGTAGGTGATGACCGTCTTGAGCCGCTCGACGCCCTTGATCTGGGTATCGTGAAGATATTCCAGCAGCGCCGCCATCGCAAAGCGGACGAGGCCGTCCTCAGCCATGCCGGTCTTGGCAGGCCAGTCGCGGCCAAACTGGTTCTCAAGGGCGATGGAGACGAGACCCGGGGCATACCGTTCCTCCTCCACCAGCTCGACGGCGCAGTTCATGTTCTTTTTGAGGTAGGCGGTGATCTCCCGGCAGTCCAGCAGACCCGGGTTCATCAGCACCTCGCTGGGGTGGTAGCGGCAAAGCTCTGCGATGACCGCCGGGGCGATCTTTTCCCGCTTCAGCTCGGTGATGTGGGCCGTGCCGGTGGAGACGTCAGCAAAGCAGAGGCCCGCCGCGCCGCCCTTCAGGAAGATGCTGGCGATGTAATTGTTCTTGTCATCCTGAAGCATACTGCTCTCGATGACGGTGCCCGGCGTGACCACCCGGATGATGTCCCGCTTGACGAGGCCCTTGGCCTTGGCCGGGTCTTCCACCTGCTCGCAGATGGCGACCTTATAGCCCTTTGCGATGAGGCGGGCCACATAGCCCTCGTAGCTGTGGAAGGGCACGCCGCACATGGGCGCACGTTCCTCGAGGCCGCACTGCTTGCCCGTAAGGGTCAGGTCCAGCTCCCGCGAGGCCGTGAGCGCATCGTCGAAGAACATCTCGTAGAAATCGCCGATGCGATAGAAAAGGATCTCGTCCTTATGTTGTTTTTTTATCTCAAGATATTGCTGCATCATGGGCGAAAGCTCTGCCATGACCGTTCACCTTCCTCCCCTTGTTGTCGCGTGGGTGTGAGTTTGGCATCCAAAACCGTCTTTTGCAAGCAAAACGCGGCCCTGCATTGCACAGCCGCGTTTTGTAAGCCTTGGATGGGGATGCCTTTAGTGGCAGCCGCCGCAGGTGGAGCAGCTGCCGGTGCAGGAAGCGGAAGGCTCCTGCACGGTCATGGGGTCGCCGCCGTTCATGGCGGTGTTGATGATGGCGTCGATATAGTTCACGAGGTTCTCGCAGTCGCGCTTGGCCTCGTTGTAGGCCACCATGCCCTCGTCGGCCATAATCTTGCCGTAGAGGTCGTTCACCTTCTCGTTCAGCTCGGCGATGCGTGCATCGCTGCGCTCGGTCTTGCCGATCTCGTTGTTCAGGTCCATCCGGGCCAGATTGAACTCGCCGATGAGGTTCTGCAGCTCCTCGTCCTTATCGTTCATCTTGCGGGCCTGATCCATGGCCAGATAGCGGGGGTCGGTCTGAAGTGCCATCGCGGCACGCTTGAAGAGGTCGATGCAATCCATTGTAATAGTCTCCTTTTTTCCTGTGTTCTATATTCTATTAGGGTGTATCTGAAAAGTCGAAAATTTAGTCTATTTCTACAAGCACAGCTGGATTTTGCGTTAAACAGCCTTGAAATCCACAAAGGATTCCTGCGGCTCTTTGCCTTAAATCCCGCTTGTGCTTGCGAAATATTCGTCATTTTCTTTGTTTTCAGATACACCTTAGGATAGTATATCCAGAATATCGTTATTCGGTCAGCTCGCCCAGCAGGACGGTGGCGCGGGCATCCGTGAGATGCACCATCGCATAGCTGCCCATGAGGGCCGGGTCGGCCTTGAACTCGACGGTGAGGTTGTTGTCGAGACGGCCCGAGAGGGTGCCTTCGTTCCGGCCATAGCCCTCCACGAGAACGCGGACGGTCTGGCCCACCTGCGCCTTGACGAGGGCCATCGCAATGTCGTCCTGCAGCTTCAGCAGGCGGGTCATCCGGTCGGTCTTCTCCTTGCGGGGGGTGGGGTCGGGCAGGTCGGCGGCCTTGGTGCCGGTGCGCTTGGAGTAGATGAAGGTGAACAGCTGCATATAGCCCACCTTCTGCACCAGCTCGAGGGTCTTCTGGAAGTCCTCCTCCGTCTCACCGGGGAAACCCACGATGATGTCGCTGGAGAAGGTGATGCCGGGGATCTTCTTCCGGGCGTACTCGATCAGCTCCAGATAATGCTCCACGGTGTAGTGGCGGTTCATCTGGACCAACAGCCGATCCGAGCCGCACTGCACCGGCAGGTGCAGGTGCTTGCAGATCTTCGGCTGCGCCGCGATGGTGTCGATGAGCTTGAAGCTGGCATCCTTCGGGTGGCTGGTCATGAAGCGGATGTGATAGTCCCCCGGGACGGTGCAGAGCAGGTTCAGCAGGTCGGAAAAATCTACCTGCTCTTCAAGGCCCTTGCCGTAGCTGTTGACGTTCTGGCCCAGCAGGGTGATCTCCTTGTAGCCTGCCTCTACGAGGCCCTTGAACTCGGCGAGGATGTCGCCGGGCTTCCGGCTCTTTTCGCGGCCGCGGACGTAGGGCACGATGCAGTAGGTGCAGAAGTTGTCGCAGCCGTACATGATGGGCAGCCATGCGCGGAACTCGCTCTCGCGGCGGATGGGGATATTCTCCACGATGACGGGGCGCTGGGCCGGCTCCATCAGCACCCGCTTGTGCTTTTGCAGCTTCTGGGCGATGAGCTGGGGCAGGGTGTCGATGCCGTCCACGCCGAAGACGAGGTCAACGTAGGGGTAGCTCTGGCGCAGCTTCTCCACGACGTGCTTCTGGTTGGCCATGCAGCCGCAGAGCCCGATGATGAGGCCGCGCTTTTTCTCCTTCAGGCCCTTGAGGGCGCCCACATTGCCGAAAACGCGCTGCTCGGCGTGCTCACGGACGGCGCAGGTGTTGAAGAGGATGAGGTCGGCATCCTCGGGCTTGTCGCACAGGCCGTAGCCGATGTCCATCAGCACGCCCTTGATGCGCTCGCCGTCATTGACGTTCTGCTGACAGCCGTAGCTGTGGACGAAGGCCAGCGGCGGGGGGTCGTAGGCCAGCTTGACCAGCTCAGCCGCCGCGTTGTTATGTTCAAATGCTATGTACTCCAATGGAACCATCCTTCTCTGCCGCCGCGCACCGGCGGCAGACATCGTTATACTATAAAAAGCTCCTTATAGTATACCCTTTTTGGCCTTGGAGGGCAAGAGCTTATTTTTACTGTGCCTGCTTGGCGGCGCAGGCCTCGCACAGGCCGAACAGCACCACGGCACAGTCCTCCACGACGCCCTTCTGGTGGCGCACCAGCTTCATCACCTGCTTTTCGTCCACGTCGGCGTCCACGACACCGCCGCAGCAGTTGCAGTAGAGGTGGCTGTGCCAGCACAGCGTGTGGTCGAAACGGTCGGCCTTGCCCGGGATGGAGACACGGCGGACGCGGCCCGCCTCCACGAGGCTGTTGAGGTTGCGGTAGACGGTGCCGAGGCTCAGGCCGGGGCACTCCCTGGCCGCAAGGTCAAAAATCTCTTCTGCGGTGGGGTGGTCGCACAGCTGCTCCACCTTCTGCAATACCAGCTCGCGCTGCTTGGAATAACGCATGGTCTTTCTCCTCTTTCTTATCGTTTTGGGGCCGGATCAAGGCCGGGGTCAGAGCTTGTCCTCCCCCTTGATCTTTGCCCAGTAGGCCCGGGCAGCCTGTTCGGTGCGGTTGTCTCCGAACGTATAGTATTTCACATCCTTGAGCACATCCGGCAGATACTGCTGCTCGACCCAGTGGTTCTCAAAATCGTGGGCGTACTTGTAGTTCTGGCCCTTGACTGCCGCATCCTCGCCGTCGAAGTGCTTGTTCTGGAGCTGGCGCGGGATAGGGCCGGTGCGGCCCGCCTGCACGTCGGCAATGGCGGCGTTGATGGCGTCGTGGGCGCTGTTGGACTTGGGGCTGGTGGCCACGAGGATGACGGCATCCGCCAGCGGGAGACGGGCTTCGGGCAGGCCCACCATGTTGGCGGCGTCCACCGCCGCCTTGACGATGGGGATGATCTGCGGGTATGCGAGGCCCACATCCTCACAGGCGCAGACCATGAGGCGTCGGCAGGCCGAGGGCAGGTCGCCTGCTTCCAGCAGACGGGCCAGATAGTGGAGGGCGGCGTTGGGGTCAGAGCCGCGCATGGACTTCTGGTAGGCTGAGACGATGTCGTAGTGGTCGTCGCCGTCCCGGTCGTACCGCATGGCGGTGCGGCGGGTGACCTGCTGCACCATCCCGAGGGTGATGTGCTTTTCCCCCTCGTCCACAGGGGCCGCCGTCACCACGAAATCGAGGCAGCCCAGCGCCTTGCGCAGATCGCCCCCCGCGCTCTCGGCGAGGTAGGCACAGGCGTCCTCGTCCATCGTCACGGGCTGCGGCTCGGACGCCGAGAGCTTTTTCAGGGCGTTGCGGATGCCCCGCTCCACATCGGCGGCAGAGAGGGACTTGAACTCGAACACGGTGCAACGGGACAGCAGCGCATTATAGATGTAAAAGTAGGGGTTCTCCGTCGTGGAGGCGATGAGGGTGACGGAGCCGTCCTCGATGCACTCCAAGAGGCTCTGCTGCTGCTTTTTGTTGAGGTACTGTATCTCGTCGAGGTAGAGCAGGATGCCCCCTGCCCCGGCCAGTGTGCCGATGTCCTTCAGCACGGCCTTGATGTCGCCGGTGCCGCAGGAGGTGCCGTTGAGCTTATGGAGGGTCATCCCACTGTTCTCGGCGATGATGCGGGCCACGGTGGTCTTGCCCGTGCCGGAAGGGCCGTAGAAGATCATGTTGGGGATGCGGCCGCTCTCGATGGTGCGGCGGAATACCTGCCCCTCGGCCAGAAGATGCTGCTGGCCGCAGACATCGGCCAGCGTTTTGGGGCGCAGACGCTGCGCCAGCGGTTCGTTCATGGGTCTTCCCTCCAAGCATAGGATGCGGTTCGTTCTTTTTTCTAGTATAGCGCATTTTACACGCCGGGGCAAGAGAAATAATAAAAATGATTCTCAGATAATCCGCAAAGGATTTACAAATTTCGCAAAACGTGATATGCTTGTACCATTCCAGTCAAGAATCGAGGGAGAGCGTATGCGCGGAAAGACCGCTGCCGCCGAAGACCTGACGGCCAAGAAGGAACTGGCGCTGGAGGTCATCCGGCGGCTCAAGGCCGAATACCCCGACGCAGGCTGTACGCTGGACTACGACCATGCGTGGCAGCTTCTGGTAAGCGTCCGGCTGGCGGCCCAGTGCACCGATGCCCGGGTGAACGTGGTGGTGCAGGACCTGTTTGAAAAATATCCGTCGGTGGCCGCGCTGGCCGAAGCCGAGCCGGAGGACATCGAGGCCATCGTCAAGCCCTGCGGTCTGGGCCGCAGCAAGGCCCGGGACATCTCGGCCTGTATGCGCAGACTCCGGGACGACTACGGCTGCAAGGTGCCCACCACCTTCGACGAGCTGCTGGCCCTGCCCGGCGTGGGCCGCAAGAGCGCCAACCTCATCATGGGCGATGTGTTCGGCAAGCCCGCCATCGTCACCGACACCCACTGCATCCGGCTGTGCAATAAGATCGGCCTTGTGGACGGCATCAAGGAGCCGCAGAAGGTGGAGATGGCCCTGTGGAAGATCATCCCGCCCGAGGAGGGCAGCGACCTGTGCCACCGCTTCGTGATGCATGGCCGCGCCGTCTGCAGCGCCCGGAAGCCCGAATGCGAAAAGTGCTGTCTCTCTGACATCTGCCGCTATGCGCGGGAAGAAGCGGTATCCATTGGATAAAGCAAGGAGGTTTTGCTTATGTTCACTCTGACGATCTTACTTATCCTCGCCGTTATGGTCGCCCTGTTCGGCTGCCTGATGGGGCTTTTTTCGATCATCGGCCTCTTCTTTTCCCTGCTGACCGGCATTCTGGTCGGCGCACTGGCCGGTTATCTTGCCAGCCGCTTTATGGGTACGCAGACTTCGTTCCTGCGCAATGTCGTTCTGGGCGTTCTGGGCAGCTTTGTCGGCGAGTTTCTGTTCGGGATGTTCCACATCTACGCCACCGGCAGCTTCAGCTCCTTTGTCATCTCGGTCGTGGGCGCCTGTGTCTGCATCTGGATCGACAACAAGCTGTTCCACTGAGCCGTCTGTCTTGAAAAAGCCGCAGCTTTCGGGGGTGAAAGCTGCGGCTTTTTCGTCTCAGTGGAATCGAATGTCATTTTCCGGCAAACTATGCTATAATAAATTTTGTGTTTGAAATTGGAAAGGAGCTTTTCTCATGGAAACAACGCATGAGTCGTCGAGACAGACCCTCCGCTCCGCACAGCCCTCCAAGCCCTACGCATTCAGCCGCAAGGTGTTCTGCGAGGGGATGCGGGACGGTGTGCCCATTGCGCTGGGATATTTTGCGGTGTCCTTCTCGCTGGGCATCGCGGCCCGGACGGCGGGCTTCACGCCCCTGCAGGGCTTCGTGGCCAGCCTGCTCAACAACGCTTCGGCCGGCGAGTACGCCGCCTTCGCCCTCATCGCCAGCGGTGCGACCTATCTGGAAGTGGCCATCATCACCCTCATCGCCAACGCCCGCTATCTGCTGATGAGCTGTGCGCTGGCCCAGCGGTTCGCCCCGGGTACCCCCTTCTTCCACCGCCTCATCATCGGCTACGACGTCACCGATGAGCTGTTCGGCATCACCATCGCCCGGCCCGGCTACCTGAACCCCTTCTACACCTACGGCGCCATCGCGCTGGCCGCCCCGGCGTGGGCCTCGGGCACGGCGCTGGGCATCATCGCGGGCAATCTGCTGCCTCTGCGGGCCGTCAGCGCCCTCAGCGTGGCGCTCTACGGGATGTTCCTCGCCATCATCATCCCCCCGGCCCGGAAGGATAAGGTCGTCGCCGGGCTGGTGGTCCTCAGCTTCGCGCTGAGCTTCGTCTGCACCTACCTGCCGGGCATCTCCGCCCTTTCGGACGGCACCCGCACCATCCTTCTGACGGTGGCGATCTCCTGTGCCGGAGCGCTGCTGTTCCCCATCAAGACCCAGAGTGAGGAGGCTGAACAATGATCCGCAGCAACTGGCTTTACATCGCGGTGATGTTCGCGGTGTCCTACACCATCCGCATCCTGCCTCTGACCCTCATCCGCAAGCCCATCCGGAATCAGTTCATCCAGTCCTTCCTCTACTATGTCCCCTACGTCACGCTGGCGGTCATGACCTTCCCGGCCATCGTCAACGCCACCCAAAGCCCGGTGGCCGGTGCGGCAGCGCTGGTGGTGGGCATCGCTGCGGCATGGTACGGGGCCAGCCTGTTTCAGGTGTCGGTGGCCTGCTGTGCCGTCGTCTTTGTGCTGGAACTGTTCCTTGTCCGGTGAGGTGACGGCCCGATGAAAAAGATCCTCGTGACCGGCGCAGGCGGCTTCGTAGGCGCGCGCATTCTGGAGATGTGGCGCGGCCGGTTCGAGCTTTCCGCCTTTCCGCCCGATTTTCTGCGTACCGCCGACGAGACCGCCGTGCGCCGCTTCATCACCGCAGAGCGCCCGGACGTTATCGTCCACACCGCAGCCCTCTCCAACACGCAGGTCTGCCAGCAGCATCCGGAGGAGTCTTTCCGGGCCAATGTCCTGCTGCCCGAGTGGGTGGCAGCGGCGGCAGCGGAGACCGGCGCAAAGCTGCTCTCCTTCAGCTCCGATCAGGTCTACGCAGGGGTACAGCAGCCCGGGCCTCTGGCTGAAGCGCTGTCCCTCTCCCCCGCCAATGTCTACGGCCGGCACAAGCTTGAGGCTGAGGCGCGGGTGATGACCCGCTGCCCGGACGCCGTGGCGCTCCGCTTACCGTGGATGTATGATCTCCCGGGCGGTCGGCTGCCCATCCGGGGCAATCTGCCGCTGAACCTTCTGCAGGCCGCGAAGACCGGCGAAGTGCTGCACTTTTCCCGCCGCGACCACCGGGGCGTGGGCTATGTGCGGGAGGTCATCGCAAACCTTCTCCCCGCGATGGCGCTGCCCGGCGGCGTCTACAACTTCGGCAGCGGGAACGACAAGGATATGGTCGATACTGCGCTGTATTTCGCGCACCTGCTCCAAGTGGATGTGCGCATTGAAGAAACGGACTTTGTCCGAAACCTCGTGATGGACGGGCAAAAGCTGCAAGAACATGGCATCGTGTTCCGGTCTACGCAGGGGGCATTCCGGCAGTGCCTTGCAGATCACGGGATGGACCTTTGATACACAGACAGCAAAACAGGCTCTCCTTTTGGGAGAGCCTGTTTTGCTTATTTCCACAGTTGTTCTGCCACCAGCTCCAGCACACTTCCGGCGATGCAGCGGGCTTTGTCCGAGATGAGGAAGCAGTTTTCCAGCTCCTCGCGGCGGGGGTCTACGTCGGCCACCTTGAATCCCATCGTGACGGGATACCCGTCCCGCAGCAGGCCCCGCAGGATGCCCCCGATGCAGGTCGTGACCGGGGTGCGGGTGCCGTCAAAGGCCTCGATCTCGGCGATGACGTCGCCCGGCTCCACAACATCACCGATGGCGCGCAGCTCATGGAAGATGCCTTCCCGCGCTGCGCGGACGACCCGCTCTGCGCTGTAGCCGCCGATGACGCCGGGGACGCCGGTGTTCGGGACGGCGATGCCCTCCCGGATGATGCGTCCCAGACGATGGCCGCGCTTGGTCTCCACCACGAAATCAACGTCCTCCCCCGCAGTGAAGCCCGGGCCGAGGGCGATGGTCAGCGGGGCCATATCCCGCGTCGTGCCGAGATTTCTCTTCGCAAGGATGGCGTCCACGACGACGGCGGGCCGCACCTGCGGGATCAGCGCTCCCTTCGGGTCCACCATCACCGGCACATCGCCGCGGCACCAGACGACCACGGCCTCGTCCAGCGTCTGCACGAGGGTGGCACGCATTCCTTCTACGACCGCCTCGCCCTCATAGACGGCCTCGCTTACCGAGACCTGACGGCGGATGGCGGCGGGCTGTTCCGCTTCCAGCACGAGCACCTTCAGCCCCGCCGACCACAGCCGGTGGATGGTGCCGGTGGCAAGGTCGCCGCCGCCCCGCACAAGGATGACTTCATCACGCTTCATCGCTCTTTTCCTCCTTGAGCAGCTGCAAAAATACCTTCATCGAACCGCCGCAGGCTGCAAGCGCCGCGTCGTCCTCCTGTGCGCTGGCCGAATACTCCGCCAGCTGACAGGGTGCGGCCTCGCCTGCCTGCATTTTGGATGCAAGCTGTTGGATGTGGTACTCCATGATGCCGCCGCCCACGCTGCCGACGCACTTCCCATCCGGCAGCATCAGCATCTTTGCGCCCACCTCCCGGGGGGTCGAGCCGTGGCGGGAAACGATGGTCACGAGGACGGGGGGCGTCTCCTGCCCGGCGCAGGCGTCCAGCGCGTTCAACAGGGCGGGCGGGAAGCCCTCGGTCTGCTGACGGCTGTTTTTCACTTGGACGATCTCGGCGAGGATGGACAGGGCGATCTCCGGCGCGGTCTGGCCTCCGATGGCAAGGCCGATAGGGGCATGGAGACCCTCGACCCCCACGGGGTCGGCCCCGGCCTCGGTGAGCTGACGCCGGACGAGGGCCGCGCGGCTCCTGCTGCCCAGCATACCGACGTAGGCAGATCGTTTTTTGCATATCTCCGTGAGACATTCCACGTCGAAGGCGTGGGCGCGGGTAGCTACGACAAAGTAGGTCTCCGCGCTGCCCTCCACCCGAGCGAGCGTCTCCGCGTAGGGGCCGCAGAGCACCGTTTCCGCCCCCGCGCGGCGGAGGGCGTCGGCGTAGTCGGGGCGCTCCTCCAGCCCGGTGACAGGCAGGCCCAGCATGACGGCCAGCCGGACGACGCTCTCGGCCACATGGCCTCCGCCGCAGAGGACAAGCCGGGACGTACCGCCGAACTTTTCCACGAAGGCACGCACGCCCTCCAGCGTCAGGAGGCCGCTGGCTCCGCACCCGGCCAGTGCCGGGAGATTCCGGGCCAGCAGACCCTCGGGCTTCGGGGGCCAGACCGGCACACCCTCACAGAGCAAAAGCCGCTGCCCCTGCTCGGGGCCTTCCAGCACAGATGCCAGAATATGCTGGCCCTGCGTGGTACGCAGCGCTTGTGAAAACTCACGAATCGACATAGAACTTCTCCTTATGGAGTTTTATTGCATGACCGGCGTTGCGGCGTCGTAGCCTGCACCGTCCAGCCGGGGGTTCCAAGCCTCCCAGTCCTCCGGCAGCATCCGCCAGCCGAGGCCGCAGCCCGCCGTGATCTCGCCGGGCAGCGGGATGATGCGCCCCGGGATGCCCCGGGCGGCGCACTCCTTCTCCCAGCCCATCGCGCGGGCGGTGGAGGCAAATGAAAGCACGATATATTGTCTCTTTTTCCGCATCTCACAGTTCCTCGGCCAGCTGACAGACCGCCTCGGCAGCCTCGAACACCTCGGCCTCGGTGTTCTGATGGGAAAAGCTGAACCGCACCATCCCCTGTTCCGCCGTGCCGAGGGCCTTGTGGATGAGGGGGGCACAGTGCGCCCCAGCCCGGACGCAGAGCTTATAGTCCTCCCAGAGGATGTCGGCGGCGCGGGCAGCGTCCTCCCCGCCAAAGTTCAGCGAGACGATGGGGGCGCGGTCGGCCTCGGCGAAGCTGCCGTAGACCTTCACGCCGGGGGCATGGACGATCCGCTCATAGAACAGGTAAGTCAGGGCCAGCTCCTTTTTGTGCAGAGCCTCGACGCCCTGCGACAGGAGCCACTCCACCCCTGCCCCGAGGCCTGCGAGACCGGGGACGTTCAGAGTCCCCGCTTCCAGCGCCGTGGGCATCTGGGACGGGTGGATCTCATCGAAGCTGTGGATGCCGCTGCCACCCACCACAAGGGGACGGACGGCGAGGCCGGGCCGAACGTACAGTCCGCCTGTGCCCTGTGGGCCGAGCAGTGCCTTGTGTCCGGTGAAGCAGAGGACATCCACCCCCAGTGCCTGCACGTCGATGGGCCGCGCGCCTGCGGTCTGGGCCGCGTCCACAATAAGCGTAAGGCCGTGCTTTTTCGCAAAAGCAGAGACGAACGCAAGGTCGGTCAGGTTTCCGGTCACGTTCGAGGCGTGGGTCACGGCCACAAAGCGGGTGTTTGGGCGGAGAAGCCGTTCGAACTGGTCGTAGCGCAGCCGCCCGGCGTCGTCCACCTCCACGAAGCTGACCTGTGCCCCCTGCTCCCGCAGGCGGTAGAGGGGGCGCAGCACCGAGTTGTGCTCACAGACCGTCGTGATGACGTGGTCGCCGGGGCGGACAAGACCGGAGAGCGCCGTGTTCAGCGCCTGCGTCACGTTGGCCGCAAAGGCGATGCAGTCGGGGCTTTCGGCATGGAGAAGTGCTGCAAGAGCTTCCCGGGCGCGGTAGACGAGGCGGGCTGCGTGAAGGGTCGGCTCATGGGCACCACGGCCTGGGTTTCCCCCATGGGCCAGTGCATCCAGCACAGCCTGCCCCACGCAGGGCGGCTTCTGAAGGGTAGTGGCGGCGTTATCAAGGTAGATCACGGCTTGACCACGTTCCCGGCAGTGAGCATTTTTTCTGCAATGGCGTACATATTCGTCACGCCGCCCACGGCCAGCTGCTCGGTCAGGCCGTAGAAGTTCAGGCAGGTGCCGCAGGTCAGGATCTCGACGCCCTCGGCCTCCAGTGCCTTGAGGTCATCCAGCATGGGCGAGCCTGCACAGGTGAGGTGAGCGCCGCCGTTGTAGAAGAGGATGGTCTTGGGCAGCTTGTCCTGCTGGGTCAGCGAAAAAACGAAAGCCTTCAGCAGGGTCTTGCCCAGCTCCTCCGCACCCTCTCCCATCTTGTCGGACGCGATGGCCACTACCGTGTCGGTGCGGGCGTCGGGGGTGCAGACCGGGGCTTCCGCCTCGGCCTCGACCGGCTCGCCCACCGTGAGGAGGACGCGGTACTCCCGCTCGCCCAGCTTCTCTGCGGCGGACTGGCAGCCCTTCTGTTTGGCCATTTTCGTCAGGTTCTGGACGGCGATCTCATTGTCCACCAGCACCTCCACCTCGCCTGCGCCAGCCAGCGCGGCGATGGCTTTCTTTGCCTTGACCACGGGCAGCGGGCAGGCGTCTCCTCTGGCATCTACTTTCAGCATGATTTTTCCTCTCTATCGTACGTTTTATCGCAAGGCTAGAAATTAGCGCAACCGTAACAGCATATCTGCGATATGCAAACCAATGTTGTTGCCGTTGCATTAAAAAATTGGTTTGCTATATTCCGGATAAGACACCAATATCTCGGTGTCCTGTCTCTCTGTGATCTCGCCCACGATGGCTGCGGGCAGGCCGACCCCCTTCAGCTCTGTCTCGAGCGGAGCCGCGTCCTCCGGCGCGACCGCCAGCAGCAGGCCGCCCGAGGTCTGAGGGTCGAAAAGGATCTCCTCCATGGCGAAGGGCACCCCCTCGAATCGGACGAAGGGGCCTGTGTGGTTGCGGTTTCGCTGACCGGCGGCGGTAAAAAGACAGTCGTCCGCTGCCTGCCACGCACCGGGCAGGACGGGCACGGCACTGGCGTCGATCCGGCAGGACAGCCGCCCGCCCATCATCTCGTGGAGATGGCCGAGGAAGCTGAACCCGGTGACGTCGGTGGCGGCGTGGACGGCGTACCGGCGGCTGCATTCCGCCGCGGACTTGTTCAGGGTCGTCATGGAGGCCACCGCAGCGTCCATCGCGCCGGGAGCGGCCTCGCCCACCCGGTTGGCGGTGCAGATGAGGCCGACGCCCAGCGCCTTGGTCAGGATGAGCTTGTCGCCGGGCTTTCCGGTGTCGTTGGCGGTAAGGCGGCGGGGGTCTACGAGTCCGGTGACGGACAGGCCGTACTTCACGCCGGTGTCGGCGATGGAGTGCCCTCCCGCGAGGATGCCCCCCGCTTCGGCCACTTTTTCCGCGCCGCCGCGCAAGATCTCGCCGAGGACGTTCAGGTCCATGCTCTCCGGGAAGCAGACAAGGTTCAGCGCGGTCTTTACCTCGCCGCCCATGGCGTAGACGTCGCTGAGGGCGTTCGCCGCTGCGATCTGCCCGAAGGTGTAGGGGTCGTCCACCATGGGCGGGAAGAAGTCCACCGTCTGCACCAGCGCGATCTCGTCGGTGATGCGGTAGACGGCGGCGTCGTCCCGGCTGTCATAGCCCACCAGAAGGTTCGGGTCCGGCTCGCCCCGGGGCAGTTTTTCCAGAATATGGCTCAGCACTCCTGCGCCGAGCTTGGCGGTACAGCCGCCGCCCGTGCAGAAGATGATTTTATCCTCCTGTGCCATCAGGCCCTCTCTCCTTCCTCAAAATGGGTCAAAAATCCCGATACATTGTAGGTTTCTTTCAGAATCGTCAGCGTTCTCTCCCCCGCTGCGTGGCGCGGGGCGTCGTCGGCCTGATTGAGGATGACATAAAATACCCGGGTGCCGACATTCTTTCTCCCGCCTGCGCCGCTTGCCAGCAGCTTTGCCAGCCGCTCAGGCGTCAGAGAGGCTTCGGGCGGCACGCCCAGCAGGGCGCAGGCCGCATCCAGCCGGAAGCAGACCTCCGCGAGGGGCCTGCCCAGAGCCGACAGCCCGGCCACGGCCAGCACGATGTCGCTTTCGGGCAGGAGCACCGGCTCATGGGCCGCCGGGGCCTTGCAGGGGCGATGCTTCGCGCCGTCGGCTTCGAGAAGGACGGTATCGGCCCCGGCCATCCATCCGGACAGGCCGGGCGGCTGGGTCAGCTTGCCGTTTTCGGCGGGCGAACCCGCCACGGCATAGGTCCCGGCCTGCCAGAGGGCATCCCGCACGGCCTCATCGGGGGCGTAATTCGCGCTGGGGCGCTGGATGTGGGTGGTGGTGGAGACCAGCACCCTCTGCCCCTCGGCAGCGCAGAGGCGGGCCATCCCGTAGAGAAGCGTTGTCTTTCCGCCGCCCCCCACGAGGGAGACGACATGGCCCTTCTCCCGCAGGAAGGGCAGCGCTTCGAGGCCGTTCATCAGACTTCGCCTGCTTGTTCGGCCACAGCCATAGCGACCTTCTCGGGGGTGATGGGCAGCTCGTAGAAGCGGGTGCCGATGGCGTTGTAGATGGCGTCCGAGATGGCGGGCAGCGGGGTGTTGATGACCACCTCGCCGATGGATTTCGCACCGAAGGGGCCGTTCGGCTCATAGCTGTTCTCGAACTCGACCCGGATATGGCCTACGTCGGCGCGGGTGGGGATCTTGTACTGCATGAGCGAATTTTCCATGGGCCAGCCCCGCTGGTCGTAGGTGATGTTCTCGGTGAGAGTCATACCGATGCCCTGCAGCAGACCGCCCTCGGCCTGCACCCGGGTAAGGTTCGGGTTGATGGGGGTGCCGCAGTCCACGCAGGCGTCGAACTCCAGCAGCTTCACCTCGCCGGTCTCGGTGTCCACCTCTACCTCAGCCGCGCCCACCATGTAGGGCGGAGGCGACAGGGGCGACATATGGGTCTCCGTGACCTCCAGCGGCACATCGTGGCCGAACATGGAGGCCGTGGCGATGTCGGCCAGCGGGACGCTCCGGGCGGGGTCGGCAGAGACAAACACCGTCTTACCGTCAAATTCCACGTCGCTTTCCTCGCAGCCCAGCAGCTGCGCGCCCAGCTTGCAGATCTGACCGCGCAGCTTCAGGGCGCACTTCTCGACGGCCTTACCGGTGATGTAGGTAGTGCTGGACGCATAGGAGCCGGAGTCGTAGGGGGAGGTGTCGGTGTCGGCACCGTAGACGGTGATGTCGTCCATGCCGCATTCCAGCACCTCGGCGGCGATCTGGGCCAGCGTGGTGTCACAGCCGGTGCCCATATCGGCAGCGCCGATGAGGAGGGTATAGAAGCCCTCATCGTTGATCTTCAGGGTGGCGCTGCCCACGTCCATGCCGGAGATGCCGGAGCCCTGCATCGCCATGCCCATGCCGACGGCACGGATCTTCCCGTTGCCCATATCGCGGCGGGGGTACTTTTCGTCCCAGTTTATCATCTCGTGGACCTTCGCAAGGCACCGGTCGAGGGCGCAGCTGGTGTTCACCGCGCCGTAGTAGGCGGGCATGACCTGACCCTCCTTCACGATATTCATTTCCCGGAGCTTGAAGGGGTCCATATGGAGCTTTGCGGCCAGCTCGTTGACGGCGGATTCCACCGCAAACAGGCCCTGCGTCGCGCCATAGCCCCGGTAGGCACCCGCCGACATATGGTTGGTGTACACCACATCATAGGTAAAGCGGAAGGCCTCGGCCCTGCCGTAGAGGGGGATGGATTTATGTCCCGAAAGGCCCACCGTCGTGGGGCCGTGCTCGCCGTAAGCGCCGGTGTTGGAGAGGGTGTAGAGGTCGAGGCCGCGGATGGTGCCGTCCCTGTCCGCGCCGAGGCGGAGGTGGATCTCCATCTCGTGGCGGGGGGTGGAGGCGATCTGACTCTCCTCCCGGGTGAAGATGAGCTTGGAGGGCTTTTTGGTCTTCCACGTCACGAAAGCCGGGTAGACCTCACAGACGGCGGTCTGCTTCGCGCCAAAGCCGCCGCCGATGCGGGGCTTCGTCACCCGCACCATGGACTTCGGGATGTGGAGGGCGTTGGCGATGATGCGGCGGGCGTGGAAGACGATCTGGGTCGAGCTGAGGACGTTCAGACGGCCATAGAGGTCGATGCTGCAATAGGTGCGGAAGGTCTCCATCATGGCCTGCTGGCAGGCTTTGGTGTGGTAGACATGGTCGATGACGATGTCACAGTCAGCCAGCACCCCGTCGATGTCGCCGTCGCTGCACTCGTCGTGGGCGCAGAGGTTGCGCTTGTTGTCCGCGCCCACGGGGCACAGGCTCTCCCAGTTGTCCTCGGGGTGGACGAGGATGGGGTTGTCCTTGGCGGTGTGATAGTCCAGCACCGGCTCCAGCACCTCATAGGCGACCTTTATCAGTTTCAGCGCCTTATCGACGCATTTGTCGTCCTTGCCCGCCACGATGGCCACAACGTCGCCCACGAAGCGGACGTGGCGGTCGATGAGGAGGCGGTCGTAGGGGCTGGCCTCCGGGTAGGTCTGGCCTGCCTGCGTGTAGCGGCGGGCGTCCTGCGGCACATCCTCCCATGTAAAGATGGCCTCGATGCCGGGCACCTTCTTGGCCACAGCGGTGTCGATGCTCTTCACGATGGCGTTGGCGTGGGGGGAGCGCAGGAGCTTGACGATGAGGCAGTCGGCGGGGACGAGGTCGTCCATATAGACGGGCTGGCCCGTCACCAGCTGCATGGCGTCCTTCTTGCGGAAGGGTCTGTTGACCGTATTCATTCTGCCGCCTCCTTCTTGGCTTTTTTCCATGCGAGGAAGTTCTGGATGCCCCGCAGCTGGCCCTCATAGCCCGAGCAGCGGCAGAGGTTTCCGGCGAGATATTCCTTGATCTCCTCCTCGGTGGGATATTCCTTCTCCCGGAAGAGGGCGAGGGCGTTCATGATGAAGCCCGGGTTGCAGAAGCCGCACTGCTCTGCGCCCTGATCGGCGATGAAGGCGCCGAACTCGGCGGCTTCGTCCTGCAGGCCCTCGAGGGTGGTCACTCTGCGGCCATCGGCCCGGACGGCGAGGACAGAGCAGGACAGCACCGGCTTGTCGTCGAGAAAGACGGTGCACAGGCCGCAGTTGGAGGTCTCGCAGCCCCGCTTGACGCTCAGGCAGCCGTGGCTGCGCACAAAGTCGATGAGCAGCGCGTCAGGCGCAACGTCGGCGGTGAGCTTCTTATTATTTAAGGTAAGTGTGATCTGCATGGTGTTCCCCTTCCTCAGCCTTCCAGACGGCAGACGGCGCGTTTGGTCAGCACGCCGGCCAGATAGCGGCGGTACGCGGCGCTGCCCCGGATGTTGCTTTCGGTCTTGATGTCTGCTTTCACTTCAGCGGCGAAGCGGGTGGCGAAGGCCTCGGCGGTCTCCCCTACCTGCGGTGCGGCGGTGTAGAGCACGGCCTTGCCCGGGCGTGCGCCGAGGGCGGCGCGGATGCTGCCGTCGGCGAGGCGGGCGGCGGCACAGGTCAGCACCGGGAAATCGGTCTGGCTGTTGCGCACCGACTGGTAGCAGAAGCGGGCGTGCTCCTTCGGCACGAGGACCCGCACGAGGATGTCCCGGTCATAGGGGCGCTGGGCGTACTCCGAAAGGGGCACGACGCCGCCCTTGTACAGCTCCACCGAGGCGTTCAGCGCAAGGAAGATGGTCAGCACGTCCGAAAAGCCGAAGCGGCTGTAAAGGCTGCCGCCCACGGTGGCGAGGTTGCGCAGCTGGACGCCCACGATGTGGCGCACCGACTCCCGCACTGCGCCCTCGGTGTAGGCGGCGAGGCCCTCGTGCAGCTCGAGCTGGCGCAGCGTCACCATCGCACCAATGGCAAAGCCCTCCTCCGTCTCCTCGATGGTATCGAGGCCGAGGCCCGACAGGTCGATGGCAGTGCCCACATTGATGTTCTCCATCTTGAGCCAGATCATGCCGCCGAGGACACGGTTCTGCTTTTTCTGGTTGAGCTGCCACGCCTCCTCGAGACTTTCGGCCTTTTTGTATTCCCGAATGGTCATCATTTTGCTGTTTCCTCTCTTTTTTGGCCTTTTGCTTTTATTTTATCACAAAATCCGCTATAATGCCACTGTAGCGATTCAACTTTTCCATGCAGGGGAGGACGGGACGATGGAACAGACGAAGCAGGCAGCGGTGGGCTGCGTCATCATGGCGTCGGGGCGGGCGGTGCGCTTCGGCTCGGATAAGCTTCTGGCCGACTTCGGCGGCGCGCCCCTCATCGCCCGGGCGCTGGCCATCACGGCCTCCCCCGCCCTTGCGGCCCGGGTGGTCGTCACCCGGTCGGCGGAGGTGGCGCGTCTCGCCCGGGCGGCGGGTGCAGCGACCGTCCTCCACAGCCTGCCGGGCCGGAACGACACCGTCCGCCTCGGCCTTGACGCGCTGCTGGGCGAGTGCCCCGGCCTCGGGGGGTGCATCTTCCTGCCCGGCGACCAGCCGCTGCTGCGGCGGGAGAGCCTCGAGGCCATGGTGCGCGACTTCCACGCGCAAAAAGAAACAGAACGGGTCATCCTCCGTCTGGGCTGGCGCGCCGGGGGCTCAGAGCCTCTGCTGGGGAGTCCCGTCCTGTTCGGAAGCGGTCATTTCGACGCCCTGCGCGCCCTGCCCGAGGGCAAGGGCGGCGGCGTAGTCATCCGCCAGCACCCCGGCTGCGTCCGGGCCGTGTACGCCCAGAGCGCCGAGGAGCTGGAAGATGCGGATACGGTGGAGCGCTTAGAGGCGCTGAAGCGTTTCCTCTGAGCCGTCCAGCGCCTTTTTCAGGTTTGCCAGCACCTTCTCGCTCAGCAGCACGAAGGCCTGCTTCGTGCGTCCGGCTGAGACGCCCGGGCTGTGGACGTTGGGACGGGCGAAGAAGCCCTCGCTCACCGGGCCGGCGGCGGCGTAGGTGTCGCAGAAGAAGTGGGTGCCGGGCTTGTCCAGCCACGCTTCGAGGGCGGCGGAGTCGAAGCCGGGACCGATGGAGGTGTTGAAGAGGACCTTGCCCTCCCCCAGCGCCTCAAACTCCGGCCCGCCCAGCAGCAGGACGTTCTTGTTCAGGCAGGTAAAGACCACCTCGCTGTCCCGCAGAAGGGCGTCCAGAGGCTTGTACTTCATGCCCGCAGCCTCGGCGTCCGGCTTGCGGCTGCGGCTGTAATAAGAGATGTCCGCGCCGAGGAAGGCCAGCGCGTCGGCGATCATCCGGCCCGAGACGCCCAGACCCACGACGCCCACCCGGAGGCCGAAGATCTCCACCGGCTCGTCCCGGAGCATCGGCATCCCGAAGCCGTGGAGCAGGCCGGTCAGCTCGTGGAGGACATATTCTACCACGCCCCGGTCGCCGTAGTCCCGGATGCCCAGCACCCGGATGCCCTTTTCCCGGGCAAAGGCGATGTCCACGTTCGCGCTCTTCTCGGAGTAAAGGCTGCAGCACATCCCGATGTAGCGCAGATCGGGGCAGCGGGCGATGACGTCCCGGCCCATGCGGGAGGTATAGCTCAGGAGCACCGCGTCGGCGTCCCCGATGCGGCGGACGATCTCGTCCGCGTCGGCGGGGACGTCCCGGAAGAGCACGACCTCCCTAGCGTACTGATGCAGGGCCTCTTCCGCCGAGGGGATGAGGCTGACCGGCTCGATGGCGACCAGTTTCTGGAACATAGCGCTTTCCCTCCTTATTTAATAGAAGCAGACCGGCGAGGCGAGGTTGCGCAGCAGGGCCACGGCGCTCCACCCGGCGATGGCGCTGGTGGAGGAGCAGATGTCCACCACAGCCTTGACGCCCTCGATCTCAGCGGTGATGCAGTGGTCGTCGCCCACCCAGCCGGGGACGGAGTGCATGGTCACGCCGGTGACGTCCGGGCCGGTGGTGGCCAGCGAGGTGGCCACGGCGACGTTCACCCGGCGGGGGAAGGTGGCGATGGCCTCCTTGGCACTGCCGGTGAAGACGGTGGTCTTTTCGGTGTCAGTCAGCAGATGGTCGGCCCAGACGGGGGTGTTGCGGAAGCCCTTCGCGCCGGTGTGGGTCTCGATGCCGGCCTTTTCGTCCAGCTTCTGGGCCTCGGCCATGAGGGTGACGGTCTGCAATACGTCGAAGCCGCCGATGGCACCGCTGGCCAGATGCACCTTGGCCCCGCCCTCCCGGGCCGCCTGCTTGACCTCCTCGTAGAAGGCGAGGTCGGCGAACGCACCGATGGACAGCACCACGAGGCTCACGCCCCGGCGCAGCACCGGCACCGCCATGGCCCGCACCGCCTCCACCGAGGCCGCCTCCACGATGTACTCCGGCTCCAGCGCCAGCAGGGCGTCCACGTCCGCGCAGGCCGCACAGCCCACGGCGGACGCCGTCTTCTCTGCCGAGGCGAAGGTGCGGCTGGTGACGCCCACCAGCTCGTAGTCTTCCAGCAGGCCCTTCTTCCACGCGTCGGCCACAATGTTTCCGAGGAAGCCGCAGCCCACGATGCCAAATTTCGTTTTCATGATACCATTCTCCTTTTTCCCGCCCAGTCGGCGGGTTTTTCCTTTCCCAGTATACCATGTCTACCCCGGAAAAGCAAAAGTGGCGCTTCTTCTTCGCCAAAAGGCACTCTTTCGGTCGGATCTTCTCCATTCACGCAGGAAACAGGGCGATTCGCGCAGGCTTTCTTGATTTTTCCCCGCAGATGTGGTACATTCAGGACAGTCAAATGTTCCCTGTTTTTACCATTTCTTTTCACCATTCAAAGGAGGTTTTTGTATGTTGTCTTATCGTAAGCTTGCGATGCGTGTTCTGGGTCGGCCTCTCCATACGGGGGGGGGGTAACGATTCACCCCGTCCGGCCTCTCAGCGGGCAGCAGCGTTTATCCTGACTGCCGCCATGCTCACCACCTTGACCGCCCCGGCTTTTGCCAAGACATGGGACATCGCCGACGGCGACATCACCGTGAAGGCGGGCGAGGCCGAGGGGCCGAACAAAGTCAAGCAGGGCGATAGCGACTTCGTAAAAGATGAGGGCGACACCGTCATCACCGGCAAATCAGACAAGAACACCGTGACCATCGAGGCCGAAAATGAGGACGATAAGGTGGAGGTCACGCTCAAGGATTTGAACATCGACGCCAGCAGAGGGAGCGAAGCCGCCGTGAGCGTGACCGGCAAGGGCAATACCAATATCGAGCTGGATGGCGACAACGAGCTGAAGAGCGGCGCTGGCCATGCCGGATTGGAGTACAACAAGACCGACACCAGCGGCGAACTGACGATTCAGGACAAAGATAAGAACGGCAGTCTGGACGCTACCGGTGGATTCAAAGGCGCAGGCATCGGCAGCGCTGGCAGCAATGACACTCAGGTAAAGATCACTGGCGGCAATATCACGGCCACCGGTGAAGATTGGGGCGCAGGCATTGGCAGTGGTTCCGACGGCAACGGCACGGACGGTACGGCTTATGTAGAGATCACCGGCGGCGAGATCAATGCGACCGGCGGTTATTTAGGCGCTGGCATCGGCGGCGGCTGCAACGGCAGCGGCAATGTGACCATCAGCGGCGGCACCATCACTGCCGTAGGCGGTGGTGACGGTGATGACAGTGGTGGCGGCGCGGGCATCGGCGGTGGTTATTATAACGGTGCGACCGTTACGATAACCGGCGACGCTGTTATTAAAAATGCATCCAGCACGAAATACGGTGCAGGCATTGGCGGCGGTTATGGCCACGACGGTGATGTGACGATCTCCGGCAATGCAAAAATTGAGAATGTGACCGGCGGCTACGGTGCGGCAGGCATCGGCGGCGGCGCATTTAGTTCCCCCGATAAAATCGGCAACGGTAACGTGGTCATCAAGGATAATGCCGAAATCGACAATGTGCAGGGCGGCGCTTATGGCGCAGGCATCGGCGGTGGTATTTTTGGTCTCGGCAATGTGACCATCGAGGGCAACACCAAAGTCAGTGTTACCGGAGGCGCAGGCGGCGCGGGCATCGGCGGCGGTGCTGGCGCTAAAAACAGCAGCGATAACAATGGCAATCAAATCACCATCAAGAGCAATGCGAACGGCAGTCCCACCGTCAAAGCGGTCGGCGGCGGTACAGATGAAGAGGAAGAAATCGTTATTGGCGGCGCGGGCATCGGTGCTGGCTGCGAAAGCGTTGCAGATGCCGACATCACCCTCGAGGGCAAAGTGACTATCACAGCCACCGCTGGAAAAGACAATGTTGCCATCGGTGCCAACGGCATCGAGCAGGAGTTCTCCGGCCTTGCTGAGGGCAGTTCCATCACCCGTTACAACTCCGAGGGCAACAACATCACCCTCCCCACCGACCCTGTTCCTGCGGTTCCCTCCGCGTCGGGCGGCGGCTCTGCGGACGCCTCTGTGCAGGAGTCGGTCTTCCCGGGCCTCGTCGTCACCGACAAGGACGGCCAGCGCATCTCCTACACCAGCATCCGGGGCAACAACGTCCTCTCTATCCGCGTCGGGCGGTTCACGGCCTCCCTCCGGGCCTCGCTGGCCACCCTGCGTCAGCTGCGGGCTGAGGGCATCGACACCATCACCTTCCAGACCATCCTCTGCTCCACCACCCTCTCGGTGGACGAGCTGCTGGCCATGGGCGGTGAGGACGCCGAGGCTGTCCTGACCCACCGGCTCACCGCTTCCAGCCTCACCGTGGGCTGAGGCGCTCTTGTCCCCCGATTCGTTTTGTGCTACACTATGGGCGTAGAAAAATCACACGCAAATCGAGGGAATAGAAACTATGGCTGGCGATCTTCACACCCATTCCACCTGCTCTGACGGCTCTGTGCCCATCCACCGTCTGCCCCTGATGGCGGCGCGGCTGGGCCTGAGCGCTCTGGCCCTCTCGGACCACGACACCATCCTCAGCGCACAGTACGCCTACGACCACCCGGTGCAGGACGGCGTGCGGCTCATCCCCGCCGCCGAGCTGACCGGCTACGACTTCCAACGGAGCCACCGCGTCCACATTCTGGCCTTCTGGCCCGACCCCGACAGCCCCGCCCTGCGGCGGCACTGCGACATCATGCGCCAGCGCCGCAACGAGTGCGCCTTGCAGAGCTGCCGGGAAATCGAGGCGCTCTACCCCCAGTTCCGCACCGAGCAGGCGCTGGAGTACGCGCAGGACAGCGGCGTCCTCTTCAAGAGCGGCATCATGCAGGCGCTGCAGCAGCTGGGCCTGTGCGACGGCATCTACACCGGGCTGTACCATGAGCTGTTCGGCTGGGAGCCTCGGGGCAAATGCCTCCACTCCCCCGCCTACCCGCCGGTGCGGGAGGTGCTGGCCACAGCCAGAGCCTCCGGGGCGGTGGTGGTGTTCGCCCACCCGACGGTGTACAAGAGTATGCCCCTTGTGCGGGAGCTGGTGGCCGAAGGGGCCATCGACGGCATCGAGGTGGACCATCCCCGCAACAGCCCCGAGGACAGGGCTGAGTGCGCCGCCCTCTGCGCGGCCCACGGCCTCATCGTCACCGGCGGCAGCGACTTCCACGGCGCGAACCACGGCAAGCCCCACCCTGTGGGGGCCTGCGTCACCGCCGACGACCAGATCGCCCGGGTGGAAGCGCTGGCCCGCCAGCGCCGGGGCGGCACACTGTGACCGGGTCACATTGACATTTTCTGCCCTGCGGGTGTATAATACGACTGTCAATCGGCCATAGAGAGAGGATGTATGAATATGAGCAAGTCTTTCAGCTACCCCAACAAGGGCACCTGCTCCAAAGAGACCCACATCGTGCTGAACGATGACCACACCATCGAGTCCATCGAAGTCGTCGGCGGCTGCAACGGCAACCTGAAGGGCATCAGCCGCCTGCTCAAGGGCATGAAGGCGGAGGACGCCATCGCCCGGATGGAGGGCACGACCTGCGGCCCCCGTCCCACCAGCTGCCCCGACCAGATCGCCCAGAACCTCAAGCGCGCTCTGGCGGAGCTGTAAAAAGCGGTCTTCGCGCCGGAATATCGCTGTACAAGATCGCCGGGAGCTGCCCGACAGCACCCCCGGCGATTTTTGATGCCGCATTACTTGACTTTGTCAAGTTAATGTGCTATACTGCATTCCATCCTAGATAAGAAAGCAGAAGAAAGCGAGCTGAGCACATGGAGCCTTATACCGTATCCTCCCGCATCCTGACCCTGCACAGAGCCTTTGCCGCTTATACGAGCCAGCGCCTGCAGGAGCTGGGCCTGAACTTCGGGCAGATGTATTTCATCCTCTATGTCGGAAAGCACCCGGACTGCACCCCCTCGGAGCTGACCAAGGAGCTGCATCTGGACTGGGGACACTCCCAGCGCAGCCTTGTCAAGCTGGTCGAGGACGGCTTTCTGACGAGGGAAAAGCTGGGGCGCAGCTACCGTCTGCGGCTGACTTCGCAGGGCGAACAGGCCTTTATGGTCTGTCACCGGGTCTTTGCCGACTGGGATGCGGAGGCGCTGAGCGGGCTGACGGCCCCGGAGCGGCAGCAGCTGCTGGCCCTCCTGCAAAAAGCAGCAAAAAAGAAAGGGTGAAACGATGTACGAAACGATTTTAAGCCCCGTCGATTACGGCGGGCTGCGGCTGAAGAACCGCATTCTTTTTGCGCCCACCACCTTCGGCCTGTCGGACGAGGAGACCCTTGCAAAATACCGCGCACTCGCCGAGGGCGGCTGCGCCATGATCATCGTCGGGGATGTCCCGGTGGGCAAAAGCAGGTTTGAGAAGTCGCTCTTCGATGCCAAGGGCTTTGCCTTTTATCAGCAGCTCGCAGAGATCGCCCACGCCGCAGACTGCAAGCTCTGCGCCCAGCTCCACCAGAGCGACTCCGACCTGCTGGCGATGCTCAAGTACCTTCCCGCCCTCCTGACGAAGAAGCTCACCCCCGACCAGCTGCGGGAGAAGCTGAACGATGCCGTCGGCCCCTACATCACCAAGCTGCCCAAGCGCAAGATCCAGAACATCCTCGACGGCTTCGGGAAAGCCGCCCTGCTGGCCAAACAGGCGGGCTTCGACATGGTGCAGGTGCACGGCGACCGGATGTGCGGCAGCTTCAGCTCCGCTCTCTTCAACCATCGCACCGACGAATACGGCGGCAGCGCAGAGAACCGCGCCCGCTTTGCGGTGGAGGCCGTCCGGGCCGTCCGGGCGGCTGTCCCGGGGATGCCCATTGATTACAAGCTGGCCGTCCGGCAGGAGGACCCGCACTTTGGCAACGCCGGTGTGGCGGAGGAAGAGCTTTCGGTCTTCGTCCCGCTGCTGGAACAGGCGGGCGTCACCAGCTTCCATGTGACGCTGGCGAACCACTCGGCCTTGGAGAACACCATCCCCCCGGCCAGCCATCCCTATTTCGGTCAGCCGGGGTGCTTCCTCAAGTTCTGCGACGAGGTGCGGCAGTATACCGCCCTGCCTCTCTGCGGGGTCGGCGGCCTGAACGACCCCGATTTCGTGGAGCAGCAGCTCGCCAGCGGGCGCATCCAGTGCGCCGCCATGAGCCGTCCGCTTCTGGCTGACCCGGACTTGGTGAACAAATTGAAAAATGGGCAGGCGGCACAGATCCACCGCTGTGTCCGCTGCAACAAAAAGTGTCTGGGCGGGCTGATGGCCCATCAGGGCACCCGCTGCATCTACGATGCGCTGCGGGCGAAAGAAGCCTGAGCCGCCCGTACCATCATCATTTCAGAGAGCCAACGGCTCCAAAGGAGAAGCTATGCGCTACGCCATCGTATTCAGCAGCAAAACAGGCAACACAAAATTATTGGCAGACACCCTCCACGACAGTCTGCCGCAGGACGCCTGCTCTTATTTCGGCGCTCCGGACCCCGCCGCTCTGGACGCCGACACCCTCTATGTGGGCTTCTGGACGGACAAAGGCACCGCCGACGCCGCAATTCTGGAATTTCTGGAACAGCTGCACGGAAAGAAGGTCTTTCTCTTCGGCACAGCAGGCTTTGGCGGCAGCGAGGGCTATTTCAACAAGATCTTAAAGACCGTCCAGAAGTCTCTCGACCGCAGCAACACCCTCATCGGCAGCTTCATGTGTCAGGGCAAGATGCCGCTGTCGGTCCGCCAGCGGTATGAAGCGATGAAGAAGCAGCCCATCCATATGCCGAATCTGGATATGCTGATCGAGAATTTCGACAAGGCCCTCTCCCACCCGGATGCCGACGATCTGGCGCGGCTGAAGCAGGCCGTCCGGTGACAAACAAAGCCCCCTTTCGGAGCGTTCCGAAAGGGGGCTTTGCTATGTTCCAGAGAAAGCGTTACTTCTCCTCCCGCGGCAGCAGGCAGTTGAGGATGATCGCCACAAAGGCGGCGGGCACGATGCCGCTCTCGCCGCAGATGAGCTGGACGAACTGGGGGGTGTTGGCGAGGATGCTGGCGTTGGCACCCATGCCGTAGCCCACGCCCAGCGCGACGGAAACGATGGTCAGGGTGCGGGGGGTCATCTTCTCCTTGGTGATGAGCTGGATGCCGGACACCACGATGGAGGAGAACATCATGACGGCTGCGCCGCCCAGAACGGCCTGCGGCATGATGGAGATGAGTGCGCCCAGCTTGGGGATGAGGCCGCAGAGCATCAGGAAGATGGCGCCGGTGGCCAGTGCTCCACGGTTAACCACCTTGGTCATGGCCACGAGGCCCACGTTCTGGCTGAAGGAGGTGTTGGGCAGGACGCCGAAGCAGGCGGCCACGGTGGAGCCGAGACCGTCGCAGATGATGCCGCCGGACAGCTCCTTATCGGTGGCCTCGCGGCCCATGCCGCCCTCCATGACGCCCGAGATGTCGCCCACCGTCTCCACAGCGGTGACGATGAACATGATGATGACGGGCAGGATGGCACGGAGGTCAAAGACGATCTTGACGGGCACCAGCTTCGGAATGGCGAACCAGCTGGCCTCGGCGACCTTGTGCCAGTTCAGCACCCATGCCTTGGTGAACTCCACGCCCTCGGCGGTGACGCCGGTGGTGGGCAGGACGAAGCCCATGACGATGGCGGCCAGATAGCCCGCGACGATGCCTACGAGGATGGAGGAGGAGCTGAGGAAGCCCTTCGTCCAGTGCTTGAAGAAAAGGATGACCACCAGCACGAAGAGGGCCAGCAGCAGGTTCTCCACCGAGCCGAAGTCCTTGGCCGCGTTGCCGCCGCCGAAGGAGTTGACGCCCACGGAGATCAGGGACAGACCGATGGACAGCACCACCGTGCCCGTGACCACCGGCGGGAAGAGCTTGCGCAGGGGCTTGAGGAAGACGCCCAGCACGCTCTCGAACAGGCCGCCCAGAATGGATGCGCCCATCATCGCGCCGTAGGCCGTGACGCCGCCGCCCATGGTGGCCGCGACGCTGTTGAAGACGCCGAGGAAGCCCGAGCTGGTGCCCATGATGATGGGCACCTTGCCGCCGACCGGGCCAAGGCCGTACAGCTGCACCAGCGTGACGATGCCCGCCACGAACATGGCGTTCTGCAGCAGGCTCACCTGCAGGTCTGCAAACTCACCGCCTGCGATGCCGCAGGCGCTGGTGATGATGAGCAGCGGGGTGAGATTGCCCACGAACATGGCGAAAACGTGCTGCAGGCCCAGCGGGACGGCGTGGCGCAGCGGCATCTTCGCCTCGAAATCATATGCCGAATTTTCCAGTTCAGCGCTCTTTATCATATCCTAGCTCCTTTGCTTCACTTCCGGGTTTTGTAACAAGCATAGAAAATTATAGCAGACCAGCGGCGGAAACGGTAGATGTTTTCGAAGTTTTTCTTCCTCTTTTCGTCATAAGTCGTACTTCTCCCCTCCCCGCAAGCCAAAGCCTCTCCCTTTGGGAGAGGTGGCATCGCGCAAGCGATGACGGAGAGGGCAAGCCCGTCTCCCGAGAGCCGCCACACAACGATAAGCAGGTTCTTTGGCAGAGCGATGCTATCGCTGCGCCTGCGCTTCTCTGTCAGCGTCCTTGCCCTCTCAGTCTCGCTCCGCTCGCCAGCTCCCCCAAAGGGGGAGCCTCCCCCTACACCCCCGGCACCAGCAGTCTTTGGGCCTCATCGAGGCGCTCTGTGCCCTCGGGCAGGTCGTTGGCGGCGAGCATCTGGCCCGGCGAGACGTGGTAGCGCTTGGCGATGGCGAAAAGCTCCTCCCCCGCCTGCGCGTAGCAGATGCGCAGCGACACCTCGGGGTCGGCGGGGGCCAGCGGGTCGCCCAGCTCCACCCCGCCCACCAGCGGCCACGTCTGCCGCACCAGCACTGCGCCCTCGGCCCGGACGGTGAGGGACACCTCCAGCGCACCGCCCGCGCTGGTGCACTGCACGTCCTGCACTGTCAGCCAGCACTCAGGGTAAGCTTGGGCGTCGGGCGGGAGGTCGGCGGGCAGGGGCAGGGCGTAGTCCAGCGCCTTTTCGTAGCACTCGATCTCCCCGAGGGTGTTTTCGGCGAAAGCCGACACCACGGCCCGGGCCGTCAGCGCGGCCCTCCCCTCGCTCCGCGTCAGGCTCACCGGCCCGAAGGAGGCAAAGCAGGCCAGAATGTGCGCGCCCGCATCGGGCAGCGGCCCGGACCCCCGCAGCACCGTCGTCTCGTCCAGCGTACAGAGCAGCCCCTCGGTGGCGATGGTCTGGGGCGTCACCTCGACGGCGAAGCGGGTGGAAAAGGCGTCGGCCACGCATTGGAGCTGGTAGGGGCGCCAGCCGCTCAACCGGAGCAGGGCGGTGGCCGTCAGGGTGGTGGAGGCGCTGCCATCCTCGGCGGTCTCCCCCTCGGCGGCGGCAAAGCCCACCGGCGCAAGGGTGCACAGGCACTGGCAGTCCTCGCTCAACCCCTCCACGTCCACGATCTGATGGAAGGGCAGCTCGGCGGTCTGGCTCAGGAGGGCGGCGTCCCCCTCGGCCCGCCACGCGCAGAGGGCGCGGAGGGTCCCCTTCGCCACGGCCTTGCCCTGCATCCGCTTCAGCTCCCTCACCTCGGCGGTGCCGGTGATGTCGAGGATGGCGGCGGGGGGCTTGGGGAAGGTCAGCGCCCCCTCGATGGTGACGAGCTTTTCGAGGGTGGCGGCCCGCCGCACGCCCCCAAGGGTCGTCAGCTTCTGCTCGATGCCCCCCTCGCTGAGGGCCGTGATGACCTCGGTGGACAGCTGAGCGTGGACGCTCACCACCAGCCCATAGGCCCCCCGCACCTCGATGCGGCGGGAGTTGACGGCCCGGCAGTTGAGGTACTCGGTCTGGCCCTCGACGCAGGCCGTCCACGCGGTGGCCCCGAAGCTGGGCAGCTCGAGGGTCTTGGTAAAGGGCAGCTTCTGCTCGGTCTGGCACAGGCCCGCCCCCTCTTCGCCCTGATAATAGACGGTGCAGCGCAGATACCCTTCCAGCGTCAGCCGCCCGGGGGCCAGCTGCTTTTGCAGCACCACCGGCTGCGCGAAGCACTTGACGATGCGCTGCACCGGCGGCAGATAGTCCGAGATGAGAAGTTCGGTCTCAAGGGGCAGCTCTGCCTTGGCCGTGCAGTCCGCACCCGCCGCAGGCAGAACGTCCCGGAACACTTTCAGCTCCATGGTGATGCTCCTTTCCTGTCCTTGCTCTTGGGAAAGTGTATGCGGGCAGGAAGGGCGGTATGACGGAGCTGCACCTCCGAGCCACGCAGGTTATCTGGCGAAGTTCCAAAATATCAGCGTACCAACGCCATAAAACGAACTTCGCCAAGGTGGCGAACTTGTGCCCAGCTGGCGAAATAGGTACTTCGCCAATCGGGGGAACTTCGCCACGTTGGCGAACAACCAATATTTAATGATGTATCGTTTAATTTATAGGAACTTCGCCACTTGTTCCACCGCAGTGGAGCCGTATCGTGCAGTTGAAAAGGCTCTCCCCTTGGGAGAGCTGGCGCGTCAGCGCCTGAGAGGGCAAGGACGCTGGCGGAGAAGCGCAGGCGCGGCGATAGTATCGCTCTGACAAAGAGACAGCTTATCGCTGCACGGCGGCTCTTGGGAGACGGGCTTGCCCTCTCCGTCATTGCTTCGCAATGCCACCTCTCCCAAAGGGAGAGGCTTTGGCCTACCGGCAGGCGCAAAAAGCCCCCCGGGCCTGCGCTCCGAGGGGAAAAGCTTTCTTTCCGGAAAAGGGTGTGTAAAGCAGGGCTTGGCATCACTCCCTACACATTACCACCAACCGTTCATTATCGTGACCATCGCGGCGTACTTATTTCCGTCTTTCTGGAATGTACCGGCGTATAGTTCAGCGTCATTTTTCTTGTAGTGGCTCAATTCATATTCTAAATTAGAAGGATCCACCAGATAAACCCAATGGTAAGGATCACCAGAACCAGACCCTGGGTCTATATATCTATCCAAGTAAATCGGCCTGTTATCCAGAGTAATATCCGCTGTCCCGCCGGGGGAGGTCAGCTCCATCACGTCCACCCATAACGCCTGTTTAGCCTGCACTTTGTCCTGCGTGATAGGGATAAGTGCGTCTTTAGCCTTGTCGTTCAACTTGTTATTGTCGAGCCATGTCGCGTCAAATTTTTCTGCTACCTCCTCAAGCGTCTTCTTGGCCCTGTCGCTTGCTGTGGGTTCAGAAAGTCCCAAACGCGTCTTGAGCAGTTCTTCAAGCTCCACGGACTCCGTCACACGGCCCTTTTCGCTGCCGTGGGAAGCGCTGCCGCTCCCGCCGCCAAAGAACCAGTCGTAGAGGTCCTCCAGCGGTGCGCAGGCGGTGAGGGTCGCTGCGGTCATCACGCCCGCGAGGGCGAGGGCAAGGAATTTTTTCCGTTTCATGGTCGTTACCTCCAATCGTGTGATGTGTTTCGGTAACTCTATTATAACTTGCCTCGCCGCCCCCCGCAAGTGCGATTCACGCAGGTTTCAGGGCCTTTCGCGCAGGTTTGGGGGGTGAAAAGGCCGCTTTACTCCAAGTGTTCTTGCAGCCAGCCCAGCAGACCGTTATAGTCCAGTGTTCCCGACGCCACGCGCAGGATCGTTTCGATCAGATCATCGTCTTCATAGGACAATGTGATCTGGTTGATGTCCAGAAAGACCAGCATCGCGTGCGTACCTATCCGCTTGTTTCCGTCGATAAACGGGTGGTTGCAGATCAATCCAAACCCCAGCCGGGCGGCCTTCTCCAACAGAGAGGGGTAGAGTTCCTGATCGGCAAAGGTCTGGAACGGTGTGCTGACAGCCGAGTCCAAAAGCCCCTCGTCCCGGATGCCATCCGATCCGCCGGACTGTCGGATCAGTGCCGAATGCAGCAGAAGTATCTGCCGTTTGGTCAACACCTTCATTTGGCAAGCTCCTCATAGACACGCTTGTTGCGATCCATCAGCTTCAGCGAGGAAGCCAGTACATCGTCGTCTGCTGCGGCCTGCATGGCATCTGCCTGATTGAACTCGTAGATGATATACCGGGGTGCGTTGTTTTTCAGGATGACCGCCGAGCCGAACTGGTCTACCAGACGCGCAACTTTGGAAAAATTCTGGTTGGCGACCGAGATGGGCACCATCGTATCCGTATTGATATTCATAACATCAGACTCCCTTCTGTCTTTAGTATACTCAAATCGTAGGATAAATTCAACCTAGATTTATCATTCCACTCCCAGACCGCAGAAAAAGCCGCCGCGCCCCCGGTCTTCCCGGGCGGCACGGCGGCTTCTGTTTTCTTTAGTCCTGCGTTTCCTTTTTTATCCCGAACAGTCTGCGGAGCAGCCCCCTCAGACACTTGGGGCTTTTGAGCACGACCACCTGCATAGCGCCGACCACCTTTCTCTCGTTTTCTATGCCATTATAGGCGGGCGGAGCGCAGAATGTGACTCTCAGCTCAGGATCGGGCCATCCGGCACCGTCTCCACCACCACCAGCGCGCCCTTCCGGGTGGAGATGGTGATGCAGTCGGAGCCGTCGGCGTACTCGTTGCTGACGCCGAGGGGGTAGCCTGCGGTGAGGACGGCGTCCGTCAGCTCGTAGAACGAGCCGCGCTCCGAGACGCCCTCGGCCCTGCCCTCCATCGGGAAGACGGAGAGGTAGAAGTATCCGCCCTTCGGGTAGCGGCGGGTCTCGCCGGGCATCACGAAGGTGATGCGGCTGCGCTCGTCGAGGAGCGTGGCCCGGACGCCCCGCTGCTGAAGGCCGAGGCCGGTGCAGAGGTTCGCCAGCGTGTGCTCGAGGCGTCTGCCGCCCAGCGCACCCAGCAAAAGCGCCTCGTCGAAGCCCTTTTCGGAGGCCAGCTTTGCCGCATATTCGGTGTCGGTGTCGTCCTTGACGTGGGGCAGGACGATGATGTCGTCCTCCTCCTGCGCCGGGCAGGGCGCGGTGTCGAAGTCGCCCACGATGATGTCGGGGCGGCAGCCCAGCGGCTCACAGTTGCGGTAGCCCGCGTCGCAGGCGATGATGGTGTCGTCGGGCCGCAGCGCCGCCGCCAGCGCAGGGCTGACGGGGCAGGCCGACAAAATAACACAGCGGGACATTGATTTCCTTCTTTCTATGACCGGCAGGCTTGCCGTTGCCAAACCTCTCCGTCACGCCTTCGGCGTGCCACCTCCCCTATCGAGGGGAGGCCTTGGCATTCCGTGAAGCCTCGCCTCTTCGCCAGAGGCTCCCCTACTAGGGGAGCTGTCTGCGAAGCAGACTGAGAGGTTGTACAAAGGACAGCTTTACCGTGACGGAGAGGTTATCCCCTCGGCCTCTGCCATTCCTTCACGTCCTTGACCTCGTCATACATGGCGCAGTAGCTGTCGTAGCGGGTCTGGGAGAGCTTGCCCTCGGCCAGCGCGGCCCGGACGGCGCAGCCCTTCTCCGAGCGGTGGGAGCAGCCGGTGAACTGGCACTCGCCGAGGTAGGGGCCGAACTCCGGGAAAGCGTGCTCCAGGTTCTCCTTGGGGATGAAGCCCGCCCGGCTGGCCTCGAGGCTGGCAAAGCCCGGGGTGTCGGCGATCCGCCCGCCAAAGGCTTCAAAGATCGTCACCTCGCGGGTGGTGTGGCGGCCCCGGCCCAGCTTCTGGCTGATGGCGGCGGTCTCCCGCTCCACATCGGGCAGCAGGGCGTTCAGGAGGGTGGATTTGCCCACGCCCGAGTTGCCGCAGAAGGCGCAGAGACGGCCATTGATCCAGTTCCGGATCTCGTCGAGGCCCTCCCCCGTCCGGTGGTCGATGCGGATGAAGGGCAGCGTGGACTTCTCGTAGGCACTGCGCAGGAACTCCGCCTCGGCGAGGTCGCCCTTGGTGCAGACGATGACGGGCTGGACGCCCTTGTCCACGGCGATGGCCGAGAGCTTATCCAGCACGAGGGTGCTGGGGGTGGGCTGGGTGGTGCTGGCCACGAGGAACAGCACGTCGAGGTTGGCCATCGGCGGGCGGACGAAGACGTTCCGCCGGGGTGCGATGGACGCGATGACCGCCGCGCCGTTTTCCGTTTCCAGCGTCACCACATCGCCCGCCACGGGGGTGAGCTTCTGCTTGCGGAAGATGCCCCGGGGCTTGCACTCCACGATGCCTTCCGACGTTTTGACGTAATAAAATCCGCCGATGCCTTTTGTGATATAACCTGTCATAATCTCTCCCTTACCCCAGCCACGACGTCCACCAGTCGCCGAGGCCGCCGCCGGTGCTCCCGGAGGAGGCGCTGCTGCTCTCGCTGGCGGCAGTGCTGGACGAGGACGAGCTGCCGCTGCCGAACAGGCCGCTCCACCAGCCGCCGCCGGAGCTGCCGGAGCTGCTGGCGCTCTCGCTGGGTGCTTCCGGTTCCGGTGCAGGCTCCGGCCCTGCGCTGACCACCACGCTGACGCGGGTGTTGAGCTTGGCCGATGCGCCCTCGCCGGGCGACTGGCTGATGATGGTGCCCACGGGCTGGTCGCTGTACTGCTCGGTCTGGCCGCCGAGGCCCAGCTTCTTCTGCACCAGCAGGGTGCGGGCGTCGTTCACGCTCATGCCGATGAGGCTGGGCACCTTGGTGGTGGTGGCCACCTGCGGGCGGCTGACGTAGATGACGACGGTGGTGCCTGCGGCCACCTGACTGCCTGCGGCGGGGTCGGTGCGGATGATGGAGCCTGCGGCCACCGATTCATCCACGGCCTGCGTCACCAGCACCGAGACGCCCAGCTCCTTCAGCTGCTGTTCGCCGTCGGCCTGCACATAGTTGGTCAGGTCGGGGACGGTGACGTAGTGGACGCCGAGGCTGACGGTGAGGGTCACGCTCTGGCCCTCGCGGACGGTGCGGCCCGCCACCGGCGACTGCTTGTAGACATGACCGGCGGCGTAGTCGTTGCTGTACTCCTGCTCCCAGTTGACGACCACCTGCCCGGAAGCCACCTGCGGGGAGGCGTTCACCTCGTCCTGCGTCATGCCGCTGAAATCGCTCAGCACGATGTCGGCTTTCTTGTTCATGATGTTGCTCGAGTCGCTCAGGATGACCCAGCACAGGGCCGCGCAGGCCAGCGCAAAGGCCGCCGTGATGCCCAGCAGCACCGGCATAAAGGCGCCGCGCTTCTTCTTTTTCGCCTTGGTGCGCGTTTTCTGCGCCTCGGGCGGTCTGCGGATGGTCCGCTTTTCTGCCATAGGTTCATTCACCGCCTTTTCGGGGACTTCCTCTTTTACATACTGATAGTCGAACGTGATGGACGGGTCGCGCACATAGGCGTCCAGCGCTTCCAGCATCTCGGCAGCGCTGGCGTACCGGTTCACCGGCAGCTTTGCCATGGCGCGCTCTGTGATCTGGACAAGGCCCAGCGGCACCTCGGGGGCCAGCTCGGCCAGCGGCTTCGGGTCGTCCGTGATCTGCTTGCGGGCCACCTCCACCATGTCGTCTGCGTCGAAGGGGAGCTTGCCCGAGAGCATCTCGTACATCATGACGCCCACCGAGTAGAGGTCGCTCTTGGGGTCGGTCTCGTCTCCCCTCGCCTGCTCGGGGCTGATATAGTGGACGCTGCCCATCGCCTTCCGGCCGTTCTGGATCTGGTTCTCCGCCCGGGAGATGCGGGCGATGCCGAAGTCCATCATCCGCAGCTGGCCGTTGTCCAGCAGCATGATGTTCTGGGGCTTGATGTCCCGGTGGACGACGCCGTTGCGGTGGGCGTGGTCGAGGGCGCGGAGGATCTGGCCGATGAAGTGGACGGTCTCGCGGCTGGTGATCTTACCGCCCCGCTCGTTGAGGTACTCCCGGAGGGTCATGCCCTCCACACACTCCATGACGATATACTGTAAGTTCTCGCTGACGGAAACGTCATACACCTTCACGATGTTGGGGTGGTTGAGCAGGGAGATGGCCTTGGATTCGTTCTTGAAGCGGCGGACGAGGTCGGCATCGTGCATCAGCTCCTGCCGCAGCACCTTGACGGCCACGACCGTCCCCTCCGGCACAGGCCCGCCGGGGGCCGTCACCACAGCCTTATAGACGTTGGCCATCCCACCGGTGCCGATCAGCTCCCGGATGGTGTAAAGCCCATCCAGCGTCTTCCCGATGAGATTATCCATGCTTCACCTCCAGCGGCTCCACACCCAGCAGCAGCGCGGTGATGTTGTCGGGGCCTCCGCCCGCGTTGGCGGCGTCCACCAGCCGGTCGGGGATGTCGTAGAACCCGCCCTTGGTCAGCAGCTCCTCCATCTTGTCCTTGGGCAGGACGTTGGTGAGGCCGTCGGTGCAGAGCAGAAGCAGGTCGCCCTGCTGGACGGGGCAGCTGGTGAACTCCGGCTCAAGGCGGTAGTCCACGCCCAGCGCCCGGGTGATGATGTTCTTCTGGGGGTGATGCTCGGCCTCCTCGGGGGTGATGGTGCCGCAGTCCACCAGCTCCTGCACATAGGAGTGGTCGTGGGTCAGCTGGGTGAGCTTCCCCTCCCGGCAGAGGTAGGCGCGGGAGTCGCCTGCGTGGCAGAGGTAGGCCGTCCCGCCCCGCACGAGGGCGCAGACCGCCGTGGTGCCCATCCCCGCAAGCTCCTCCACCCGGGAGGCTTTCTGGAAGACGAAGCGGTTGGCGCTGATGAGCGCCCGCTTCAGGAAGCTCTCCTCGTCGCCGGGCAGACACTGGGCGTACTGCTCGAGGAAGCAGTGCTCGATGACGTCGCAGGCGCTCAGCGAGGCCTCACGGCCTCCCCTTGCGCCGCCCATGCCGTCGCACACAAGCCCCCATGCCGCGCCGCCGGGCAGCTCCCCCGCCCGGTAGTCGTCCTGATTCTCCTGCCGGACGCTGCCGACGTCTGTTTTTCCTGCAAGTTTCATAGGCTTCTCCTTTTTAGGCTTTGCCGTTCATCTCGTCGCGGCGGAGCTGGCCGCACGCGGCGCTGATCTCGCTGCCCAGACGGCGGCGGACGGTGGCGTTGACGCCGAGGCTCTCCAGCTTCTGCTGGAAGCGCCGGACGTTGGCCGCGTCGGTGGCCGAGTAGGGGCTGCCATCCACCGGGTTGATGGGGATGAGGTTGACGTGGGCGCCCATGCCCCGGATGAGGTCGGCCAGCTGCTTGGCGCAGGCGTCCGAGTCGTTGACCCCCCGCACCATCGAGTATTCGAAGCTCACCCGCCGGCCCGTGGTGTCCTGATAGCGGCGCACCGCCTGCATCAGCACCTCCACCGGGTAGGCATCGTTGACGGGCATCATGCCGCTGCGGATGTCGTTGTTGGGGGCGTGGAGGGAGACGGAGAGGGTCAGCTGCAATTTCTTCTCCGCCAGCTGGTCGATCTTCGGCACGAGGCCGCAGGTAGAGAGGCTGATGTTCCGCATCCCGATGTTGACGCCCTCGGGGGAAGAGATGTTCTCCAGAAAGCGCATCACTTCGTCAAAATTGTCCAGCGGCTCGCCAATGCCCATCAGCACGATGTGAGAGATGCGCTCTCCGATGTCCTTCTGGGCGGTATAGATCTCGGAACAGATCTCGCCCGCCTCGAGGTTGCGGACGCGGCCTGCCTGCGTGGACGCGCAGAAGCGGCAGCCCATCCGGCAGCCCACCTGCGTGGACACGCAGACCGTGTTGCCGTAGTGGTAGCGCATCACGACCGTCTCGATGCAGTTGCCGTCGGCCATCCGCAGCAGGTATTTCACCGTGCCGTCCTTGGCCTCCTGCCGCCGCTCGATGATGGGCGCGGCGATGTAAAAGGCCTCTTCCAGCTTTGCCAGCAGGGTCTTGGGCTGGTCGGTCATGGCCGAAAAGTCGGTCACGAGCTTCTGGTGCACCCAGTGAAAGATCTGCTTGGCCCGGAAGCCGGGCTGGCCCATCGCTTTCAGCTCCGCCGTCAGCTGTTCCAGCGTCAGGGAGGATATACAGCGTTTTGTATCCATTGGAATCTCCTTTTATCAGGGAACTTTCTGCATCGCGCAGAGGAAAAAGCCGTCCATGCCGGTGCGGGTGGGCACCGAGAGAGCGCCCCAGTCCCCCACCGTCATCCCGGAGGGGAAGGCCACCTCCGGCGTCACCACCCGGAACTCCGGGTGACGGCCCACAAAGGCCCTCACCTGCTCTTCATTCTCGGAGGGGTCGATGGTGCAGGTCGAGTAGACCAGCCGCCCGCCGGGCTTGAGATGGGCGGCGGCTGTATCCAGAATGGCCGACTGGGTGGCCAATAATTCATCATGACGCGCTTTTTCGAGGGTCTTGTACCGGATATCCGGCTTCTTGGCAAGGATGCCGAGGCCGCTGCACGGGGCGTCCACAAGGATGCGGTCGGCCATGGGCAGGTCTGCGTCCGGCTTGGTGCCGTCCGAGACCCGCGGCTCCACATGGGCAAAGCCCATCCGCTCCACGGCCTTCCGGATGAGCTGGACGCGGTTCTCGCTGACGTCGCAGCTCACCAGCCGCCCCTCATCTCCCATCTCCTCGATGAGGAGCAGGCTCTTGCCGCCGGGGGCGGCGCAGAGGTCGAGGACGGTGTCGCCGGGCTTTGCCTCCACGCAGAGGGCGGCAAGCTGGCTGGCCTGCCCCTCGACGTGGAAGTATCCCTCCCGGAACAGCCCGCTCTCTGCCGGGCTGCCCTCGAAGCGGGCCAGAACGCTGCCCGGCACGAGGCCCGGCGCGGCACTCTTCGCCCCCGATGCCAGCAGTTTTTCGCAGAGGGCTTCTGGCGTCCCTTTCAGGGGGTTGGCCCGCAGGCTGGTCAGGCCGCCGTCTGCGGTGTGGGTCAGGATGTCCAGCGCCTCGTCGGGGTAGCTGGCGTGGAGGAAGGCGGCCACATCCCGGCCCGCCGACCCCAGCACCATCAGCCGCTCCACCGCGTCGGAAAAGACGGCGGTGTCGAGGTCGTAGGCGATGGCACGGCGCAGCACGGCGTTCACGAGGCCGGAGGCGCTGGCCTTCTTGAAGGTGCGGGTCAGCTTGACCGCCTCGTTGACCGCCGCCGAAGCGGGCACCTGCATATACCGCGCCTGTGCCAGCGCGGCGCGGAGAATCTCCCGCACCTGCGGGTCGAGCTTGGCCAGACCTTTGGGCAGGAACTGCCCGAGGATATAGTCCAGCGTCCCCCGGTGCTCGAGGACGGTGTAGAAGATCGCGCTGGCGAAGGCCTTATCCCGGCCTTCCAGCTTCTGGCGGCGCAGCTCTGCGTCGAGGATGAGGTTGGAAAAGCCGTCCTGCTCCTGCCGCACCAGCGCCGCCACCGCCGCCGCGCGGGGGTTCGGGCCGCTCACAGGGTATCCCCCGCCTTGAGGCGGAGACCAGCCGCGAAGGAAGTGCCGTCCATGGGCTTCTTGCCCTCCGGCACGACATGGAGCAGCTGGATGGCACCCTCACCGCAGGCCACGGTCAGGGGCTTGGTCGCCAGCACCGTGCCGGGGGCCTCCCCGTGGCTGTCTGCCACGCGGCACTCCGTCACCTTGAGCTTTTTGCCGCCGGAGGTGACGAACCATGCGCCGGGCCACGGATTCATCCCCCGCACCCAGTTGTGGATGTGGGCAGCGCTCTCGGTCAGGTGGAACTCGGCCATCTCCTTGCTCAGCATGGGGGCCGCAGAGGCGTTCTCGTGGGCCTGCGGCACAGCTTTCAGCGTCCCCGCCGCAATGGCGGGCACCGTCTCACAGAGGACGCGGGCACCCACAGCCGTCACCCGGTCGAACAGCTCTCCGCTGGTCTCCTCGGGGTCGATGGCGATCTTCTCGCAGGCCAGCACATCGCCGGTGTCGAGGCCCTCGTCCATCTGCATGATGGAGACGCCCGTCTCGGCGTCGCCATTCAGCACGGCCCACTGCACCGGGGCGCTGCCGCGGTACTTGGGCAGCAGAGAGACGTGGAGGTTGATGCAGCCATATTTCGGGGCTTCCAGCACCGACTTGGGCAGGATGCAGCCATAGGCCACCACCACGATGAGCTCCGGGGCCAGTGCGCGGATGTTCTCGTCCTCACTGCCGTCCCGCAGGGTGCGGGGCTGAAAGACGGGGGTGCCGTGGGCCAGCGCCACCTCCTTCACCGGGGGCGCGGTGAGCACCTGTTTGCGGCCCACAGGCTTGTCGCGCCGGGTGTAGACCGCGCAGATGTCGTGGCCCGCCTCATACAGGGCCTTCAGGCAGTCCGCCGCGATGTCGGGCGTGCCCATGAACAGAATGCGCATCAGTCGTTCTCCTTCTTCTTGGCGGCAGCGGCGCGGCCCTCCTCGGTGTCCTCATAGAAGAACTCGCTGGACTCCATGATGGTGATGCCGTCCAGATGGTCGTTCTCGTGCTGGATGCAGCGGGCCAGCAGGTCCTCGGCCTCCAGCTCGAACCACTCCCCGTGACGGTCCTGTGCACGCACCTTGACAGCCACCGGGCGGGTGACAGCGCCGTTGTGGCCCGGGAAGGACAGGCAGCCCTCGTAGGCGGTCTCCTCGTCCTCGGACACGGCCAGGATCTCAGGGTTCACGAAGTCGATGAACTTGTACTCGTAGTTCTCGGGGATCTCCTCGGGGGCGTCGGTGGTGTCCCACACCACGAAGACGCGGCGCAGCATCCCCACCTGCGGGCCTGCGAGGCCCACGCCGTCGGCGGCGATCATCGTCTCGCGCATATCGTCCAGCAGGGTGGCCAGACGGTCGTCGAAGTTGGTCACAGGGCGGCAGACCTTATTCAGGATGGGGTCGCCCTCTTTTACAATGTTGCGGATAGCCATGAAGTATACCTCCAAATTATCTTATCTCAAATATCACCGTCCGAGTGCATATCCACGGCCACAGTAGCCTTAGCGGGCAGTTTTTCCTGCTCGTAGAGGCCGAGGGTCTGGCGGACAAGGTCGCGGAAGCGCCTGTCCGCCCGGCACTTGATGGTGAGCTTGTAGCGGTAGTTCTCGTTGATCTTTTCGATGTTGCCGGGGGTGGGGCCGAGCACCCGCAGGGGCAGGTCGGGCTGCTGCGCGGCCTGACGGCCCAGCAGCGCCGCAAAGCGGGCGGCGGCCCGGGCCACCTCGATCTCCTTCGGCCCGGAGAAGCCCACGACGCAGAGGCCGCAGAAGGGCGGGTAAAGTCCTAACCTGCGGTAGGCGATCTCCTGCTCGAAAAAGGCGTCATAGTCCTGCGCAGCGGCGAGGTTCAGGACGGGGTTGTCGGGGTCGGTGGTCTGGATGATGGCAAAGCCCGGGTCCTTGGCCCGGCCGGAGCGGCCCACCACCTGCGTGATGAGGCTGAACACCGTCTCGTAGGCCCGGAAACCCTGCGCGAAGAGGAGCGAGTCGATGCCCAGCACCCCCACAAGGGTCACATCCTCAAAGTCGAGGCCCTTGGCCACCATCTGGGTACCCACCATGATGTCGTACTCGTGCCGGGCGAACTTCGCCAGCAGCTTTTCGTGGGCGTCCTTAGCGGCGGTGGAGTCCTGATCCATCCGCAGCACCCGGGCCTCGGGGAACAGCTCCGCCAATTCCTCCTCGGCCTTCTGGGTGCCGAAGCCCCGGTAGAGCAGCTTTCCGCCGCAGGCGGGGCAGGTCTTGGGGGGCGGGTCCAGCTGGGTGCCGCAGTAGTGGCAGAGCAGCTTGTGGCCCGCCTTGTGGTAGACCATGGGGACGCTGCACTTGGGGCACTTGAGCACCTCGCGGCAGTCGTCGCACTGGGCCATGGTCTGATAGCCCCGCCGGTTGAGCAGCAGGATGGTCTGCTTGCCCGCGTCGAGGTTGCGCCGGATGGCGTCCTCCATCGCAAGGCTGATCTCCCGGGGGTTGCCCGCCGCCAGCTCGGCCCGCATATCCACGATCTTCACGCTGGGCAGCGGGTTGCCGCCGTAGCGCTGGGTGAGCCGGACGAGCTGGGTGCGGCCCTGCCGGGCCGCGTAGAAGCTCTCGGTGCTGGGGGTGGCGCTGGCGAGGAGGAGGAGCGCCCCATTCTCCGCCGCACGCTGCCGGGCCACCTCGTGGGCGGCATAGCGGGGCGACGACTCGGAGCGGTAGGTGTGCTCCTGCTCCTCGTCGATGATGATGAGGCCGATGTTTTCCAGCGGCGCGAAGATGGCGCTGCGGGTCCCCACCACGATGTCTGCGCCGCCGTCCTGTATCATCTGCCATTGCAGCAGCCGCTCGGTGTGGTTCAGCGCCGAGTGCTGGACGGCCACCCGCCGCCCGAACTGGCCCTTCAGCCGGAGGATCATCTGGGGCGTCAGGCTGATCTCCGGCACCAGCACGAGGGCGCGCCGCCCCAGTGCCAGACACCGCTCGATGAGCTTCAGAAAGACCAGCGTCTTGCCGCTGCCGGTGACACCGTAGAGCAGCGCCGAGTGGGGCGCGGCATCCTCAAGGCCGGGCAGCAGGGCGTCGAAGGCTGCCTGCTGCTCTGCCGTCAGGCGGATGGGTTCATTTTTCAGCGGGATAGACGAATACAGGTCGATGGATTTGTTCACCTTGCTGCATTCAACGACACCCTTGGCGCAGAGGTTGTCGAGCACCACCCGGCTGATGCCGTGGGCCTCCATCTCGTTCTGGGTGCGCTCTCCCCCGCCCAGCAGAGCCACCGCCGCCAGCTGCTTGGCCGTGGGCTTGGGCTTTTGCTGCAAGGTCCCCACCAGCTTATAGCAGTTCTCGGTGTGGCGGGTCAGCTGCTTCTGGAGCACCGGCGTCACGCCGTCCGCCGCGAGGGCGGGCTTGTACTGTGCGCCGTAGGGGATGACGGCCTTGACGGCCTCGTAGTAGGTGCAGAAGGTGCGCTCTTTCAAAAAATGCACCAGCCGCAGCAGCTCCGGCGTCAGACAGGCTGAGGCAGGGGCCACATCGAAGAGGTATTTGAGCTTTGCGTGCTCCGGCTCCTCGTCGCAGGCCAGCACGACCCCCATCCGGGCCTTGCTGCCCCGCCCGAAGGGAACGAGGACCATGCTGCCGAGGCGGACGGCCTCCTGCTGGTCGGGCATGACGGCGTAGGTGTAGAGTTTGTCGAAGTGAAAGGTCGCGTTGCTCACGGCAACGCCTACCGTTTTTGGCATTCGCGGCTCCTTGAATTGTTATTTGTCGAGGCCTGCCCGCTCCCGGATGATGCCGTAGAGCTTCTCGGCGCAGGCATCCACCTCGTCGTTCACGAGGGTGAGGGTGAACTTATCCTGCTCTGCCAGCTCTTTTTTCGCCGTGTCGAGGCGCTCGAGGATGCTTGCCTCCGTCTCGGTGCCGCGGCCCCGCAGACGGCGCTCCAGCTCCTCCACAGACGGCGGCAGCAGGAAGATGGTGGTCGCGCCCGGGAACATCCGGCGGATGTTGGCCGCGCCGTGGACGTCGATGACCAGCACCACCAGCTTGCCCGCCTCGAGGCGCTTATCCACCTCTTCGCGGAGGGTGCCGTAGTAGTTGCCGTTGTAGAAGTTGTGCTCCACCACCTGATCGGTGTCGATGAGCTGCCGGAACTGCTCTACGCTGCGGTAGTAGTAGTCCACGCCCTCCTGCTCCCCGGGGCGGGGTGCACGGGTGGTGGCGGAAACGGTCTTTTCGATCTCGGGGTGGGCCGTGCGCAGGGCTTTGACCACACTATCCTTGCCCGTGCCGGCGGCACCGGAGACGACAAACAGGTACTTTTCGTTTTCCATTTTTTACTGCTCCTCTTCTGTCGGTTTCCCTTCCGGCTGGCCCGCTGCGCGGACTGCCACCGTCTCGGGCGTCAGGGCCGAAAGGACTACATGGTCGGAGTCCATGACGAGCACGGCCCGGGTGCTGCGGCCATAGGATGCATCAATGAGCATCCCCCGCTCCCGCGCCTCCTTCACCAGACGCTTGACCGGCGCGGAGTCGGGGCTGACCACAGCCACCACCCGCCCGGCACTGACCAGATTGCCAAAGCCGATGTTGATGAGCTTCATCTGAACTCCTCCGTATTCTGGTTACTCCAGATTCTGGATCTGTTCGCGGATCTTCTCGATCTCCGCCTTCATATCCACCACGATGCGGGTGATGTCGAGATCCTGACACTTGGAGCCGATGGTGTTGGTCTCACGGTTCAGCTCCTGCGTCAGGAAGTCCAGCTTCCGGCCCACCGGCTCGTCCAGCTCCAAAATAGAGCGGTACTGGGCGATGTGGCTGCGCAGCCGGACGGTCTCCTCGTCCACAGCGGTCTTGTCGCCAAAGATGGCGGCCTCGGTCAGGACGCGGGCGTCGTCGATGTTCCGGTCCTCCAGAATGGTCTTGAGCTTCTCGTAAAGGCGGTTGGTGTAGGCCTCCACCCGGCCTGCGCTCAGGGTCTCCACCTTCCCCACGCACTCCTCGAGGAAGCTAAGGCGGCTCTCCACATCGGCCTTCATCTTTGCGCCCTCGGCGGCACGCATGGCGATGAAATTGTCCAGTGCCTGCGCCGTCACGGCGGAGACGTCCGCCCAGAGCTGCTCCTCGTCCACGTCGGCGTGGCGGGTGGCCAGCACATCAGGGAAGCGGGCCAAGCCCGAGGTCGTGATGTCGTTTTTGATGCGCAGCTCTTCCGAAATACTGCGCAGGGCCTGCTGATAGCTGCGGGCCAGCTCCATGTTCACGGTGACGACGGCGTCGGCAGCCTCCACGTTCTGGACGGTCATGCTCAGCTCGACCTTGCCGCGGGAGACCCGCTCGTTGAGCTGCTTTTTCAGGCGGCTGTCCATGTAGTTGCAGCTGCGGGGAATGCGGGAAGAATACTCGAAATACCGGGAGTTGACGCTGCGCAGCTCGACCGCGATCTCGCGGCCATTGCACACAGCAGTCCCCCGGCCAAAACCGGTCATGCTCAGGATCATATGCGGTACGTTCCCTCTCTTTTTATGGGTGGATATGCGGACAGATCACGGTATATGTATCCGCGTTTGGGTACACAAGCCCATGTTACGATACATATGTTATTATTCTACTCTGATAGCCGCTTTTTTGCAAGCCGGGAAGATAAAAAAGTGGATGCAAAAAGCCCCCCGCAGCACTGCGAGGGGCTTGGATGCTTATGCTGTTTTATCAGACGGGATGAGACTTATTTGCAAAATCTGCATGGTCTGCATCCACGCCCTGTGCCTTGGCATTGCGCTTCTCAAAGAACTTGGGAGCGACCTGCGGGAACATGGCGTAGGTCAGGACGTCCTCTTCCTGCGTAGCCCACTTTGCAGCCTCAGCCTTCAGCTTGTCCATCTCAGGTGCGAGGGTGTCAGCAAAGCGGCAGGTGATGGGCTTCTCGTCGCCGAGGATCTTCTTGGTGAACTCGGGGCTGATGGGAGCCGGAGTCTTGCCGTAGTCGCCGTGGACGAGGCCCTTGAACTCCTTGGTGACCATCTTGTAGCGCTCGCCGAGGATGACGTTGAAGACAGCCTGCGTGCCGACGATCTGGCTGGTGGGAGTGACCAGCGGAGGATAGCCTGCATCCTCGCGGACGCGGGGGATCTCAGCCAGCACTTCGTCCAGCTTGTCTTCCTTGCCGGCATCCTTCAGCTGCTTGAGCATGTTGGAGAACATACCGCCCGGCACCTGATACAGCAGGGTGTTTGCGTCCACGCCCAGAGACTTGGGGCTGATCTGGCCGTTGGCGATGTACTTCTCACGCAGCTTTGCGAAGTATGCGCGCACGACATTCAGCTGCTTGAGGTCGAGGCCGGTGTCGTAATCGGTGCCCTGCAGGGCGGCGACGAGGCTCTCGGTGGCCATGTGGCTGGTGCCGCCGCTCAGGGGGCTCATGGCGGTATCCACGATGTCCGCGCCTGCCTCGATGCCCTTCAGCAGGGACATGGAAGCCAGACCGGCGGTGTAGTGGCTGTGGATGTCCACAGGGATGGACAGGGTGTTTTTCAGCTCCTTGACCAGCTCATAGCTGGTGTAGGGGGTCAGCAGACCGGCCATATCCTTGATGCAGATGGAGTTTGCGCCCATCTCCTCGAGGGTCTTGGCGTACTTGACATAGTACTCGTTGTTGTGGACGGGGCTGAGGGTGTAGCTGATGCAGCCCTGAACGTGCGCGCCCTCGTTGTTGGCGGCCTTGATGGCAGTCTGCAGGTTGCGGGCGTCGTTCAGTGCGTCGAAGATGCGGATGACGTCGATGCCGTTTGCGACGGACTTCTTGACGAAGTACTCGACGGCGTCGTCCGCGTAGGGGCGGTAGCCCAGCATATTCTGGCCGCGGAACAGCATCTGCAGCTTCTGGTGGGGCAGCTCCTTGCGCAGGATGCGCAGACGCTCCCACGGATCCTCATCGAGGAAGCGGATGCAGCTGTCGAAGGTCGCACCGCCCCAGCACTCGACGGAGAAGTAAGGGATCTTGTCCATTTCGGGCAGGATGGGACGCATCTCGTCCATCGTCATACGGGTGGCCAGCAGAGACTGGTGGGCATCGCGCAGGACGACTTCCGTGATCTTGATGGGCTTTTTAGCCATTGTTGTCACCTCTCTCTTAGTTCATGGAAACCAGAGTGTCACCGGAGTTGACGGTGTCGCCCTTATGCACGTTGATGGAAGCAACGGTGCCATCCTGAGGAGCAACGATCTCGTTCTCCATCTTCATGGCCTCGAGGATGACCAGCACATCGCCAGCCTTGACGGAAGCGCCGGCAGCGACCTTGACGTCCAGAATGTTGCCGGGCATCGGAGCCTTGACCTCAACAGCGCCTGCGGCAGCAGGAGCAGCGGGTGCGGCGGGAGCAGCAGCGGCGGCAGGAGCCGGAGCGGCCTTGGGTGCGGGTGCAGCAGCAGGAGCCACGGGAGCAGCGCCGGCAGCGGTCTCCTCGACAGAGACGCTGTAAGCAACGCCATTGACGGAAATGTTGTAGTACTTCATGGAAGAATCCTCCTGAAAAATCCAAATCGATTCGTTAGATGTACGTTTTCTTACAGAGCCATGTTGCCGTGCTTCTTGGGCAGACGGGCAGCACGCTTGGTGCTCAGCAGCTCGAAAGCAGCCACGACGCTTGCGCGGGCGTTGGCGGCCTCGCAGGTCATGTCAGCAGCGCCTGCGGCCACAGCAGCATCTGCGCTGCAGACCTCAGCCACATAGGCAGCAGCCTTGGCCTTGGTGGCGGCGACGATGTTGTCGGAGGCGTCGATCTCGTCCTTGTACAGCACGGAGACGGCTGCGGAAGGCTCGAGGGCGCTGACGGTGCAGCCCTTGACGGCGATCTTCAGGTCGGCTGCGGCCAGTGCGGTGTACACAGGGCCGACGGCCTTACCGGCGATCAGCGCGACCTTGGCGGTGGTAGCATCGGCATAGGTCGCAGCCAGACGGGCAGCCTCACGGATGCCGCCGGCGATGTCGTCGGTGGTGCTGGGCACGAAGCCCTCCGTGTTCACGATGGTCAGCACCGGGACGCTGAATGCGTCGCACAGGCGGACAAAACGGGAAGCCTTGGCCACGCAGTTGTGGCACAGCTGCTTGCCGGTGGACACGACGCCCACAGCGTTGCCGCCGATGGTGGCAAAGGCGGTGTAGACGCTCTTGCCGAAGCCGGCGTACATCTCCACAGCGCTGTCCTTATCGATGAGGGCAGCAGCGGCCTTTGCAGGCTCGGCATTTGCAGCCAGAACAGCGGTGGGCTGCTCGAACTCGAAGATGGCGGGGCCGGTCAGGTTGTTGGCAGGCAGCAGACCCACGATGTGGGCGGCCTTCTCCGCAGCCTCAGCAGCATCAGCGGCCACGATAGCGGCCACGCCTGCCTTTGCGGCAGCAGCGGCAGAGCCGGCGTCAGCCACCTTGTCGCCCTTGGCAGCAGAGGTGAAGGGAGCGGTGAAGAACAGCTCTGCGCCCTCTGCCATGATGCAGACGTCTGCGTTGGCAGCGCTCAGGGCGCTGGTGCCGCCGCAGACGCCCAGAACGACGGCCACCTGAGGCACGACGCCGGACACCTTGGCGATGGTGGCGTTGAGCTTGGCGGAAGCGTTCAGAACGTCCAGACCCTCAGCCAGCTTTGCGCCGACGGAGTCGTAGAAGGTAACGACCGGGCAGCCCGTCTGGGCAGCCAGCTCAAGGACCTTGATGTTCTTTTCAACGTCCTTGACCGAAACAGCCTCGCCGTTCTGGAAGACGGCGTAAGCCTGCTGACCGGCAGCATAGCCGCTGGCAGCGCTCACCGCGCCGTCCGCAAACAGAGCGGTGTATTCCCCGTCATCAAAAAACTTGGCGAGGATTTCTCCTTTGGTACTCTTTGAAGCCATGGTAAGACCTCCTGCTTATCTGTGTGAGTTTCAAAATTAGGTATATTATACCTGATTTCCCCAAGATTCTCAAGCCTTGTTCCATTCCTTTTTTTCAGAGAATGTCACAAGTTTGGCAAAAAGAGAGGAAATATCGGACACATTGCCCAGAAGCCGCTTTACTTGCGCTTTTTGCCGACGGCGGCTTTGTTCCCGCCCACCGGGCCGCGGGGGCGGCGGGCTGCTGCCTTGGACTGCAGCGCTGCCGAGCGGGTCTGTGCACGGCCCTTGGCCGCAGCGGCACGCAGGCCGTTCACCTCTGCCTTGGTCAGCTCACGGTACTTGCCGGGCTGAAGCATCCCCAGCTTGACGACGCCCTCGGCGTTCCGCTTCAGGCGGATGACCTCGAGGCCCACTGCCTCGCACATCCGGCGGATCTCGCGGTTCTTGCCCTCTTTCAGGGTCATCTCCATGACGGTGCGCCCCGGCTCGTCGGTGACGACATTGATGGCGCAGGGCATGGTCTTGGTGCCGTCATCCAGCACGACGCCGGAGCTGAGCTTCAGGATCTGACTCTCGTCGGCCCGGGGCTGGACGGTGACGCGGTACAGCTTGGAGATGCCGCCCGACGGATGGGTGACGGCCTGTGCGAATGCGCCGTCGTTGGTCATCAGCAGCAGGCCCTCGCTGTCCTTGTCGAGACGGCCCACGGGATACAGGCGGGCCGGGATGTCAGTCACGAGGTCCATGACCGTCTTGCGGCCCAGCTCGTCGCTGGCGGTGGTGACATAGCCGCGGGGCTTGTACAGGGCCAGATAGTACAGCTGCTGGTTCTTCTGGATATAAATGCGCTCGTCGTCCACATGGAGGACGTCGCGGTTGGGGTCCATCTTGTCGCCCACCTTCACGGGGTGGCCGTTGACCTTTACGCGGCCCTCCGCAATGATCTGTTCAGCGGCGCGGCGGGAGCACAGGCCCTGCTCACTCATGATCTTCTGGATGCGTTCTTCTGCCATAATAAAATCTCCTTGTGCGCCTCCCGGCGCTCAAATAGGGCTGCTTGGGCAGCCTCAGTTCAGTCACTGCGGCCCGGGCGGGCCGCAGGTACGGCGTAGATGGGTTTATTCCTCCGCTTTCGGAGCGGCAGTCCCCTGCTTCTCCTCTTTTTTCAGCAGAGCGCTGACCTTGTCCACCAGCTCGGGCAGCATGGTCAGGGCACGGTCGATGGTGTTGGAGCCGTCGGACAGCTGGATGGTGCGCACACAGCCGTCCTTCACCACCAGAAAAGCCACCGGCTGGATGTTGACGCCCGCACCGCTGCCGCCGCCGAACAGGTCCTTGTTGGCGGCGTTCTTGCCGTCAAAGTCGGTGCCTGCGGACGCAAAGCCGAAGGAGATGCGGGACACCGGCAGGATGGTGGTGCCGTCGTCGGTCTTGATGGGCTTGCCGATGATGGTGTTGGAGTCTGCCATCTGGCGGATCTTGTCCATTGTGACGTTCATTAAACCTTGAATCGGATGCTCAGCCATAAAATCGGCCTCCTCTTATTATTTTCCGGGAAACCCGCAGGCTCCCTTTTCAAAGGATACACCATACGAGTTTATTGTAACACATTTTATAGGAAGACGTCCAGCACTTTTTCGTGCCAGAACTCATACAGTACCCGCACCGCCGCTGCGACGATGAACAGCAGCCGGGCGCTGAGGCGGAACGAGACACGGTCGGCCACCGTCGGCTCGGCCGAGCCGAAATCCGGCAGGATGCGCAGCTCCTCGAAGTCGAGGTAGACGAAGCGGTCGATGACGCCGAGAGACGGGTAGAGCCACGCATTCAGCCTGCCGTAGGCGCAGGCGGCTTCGGCGGGGTCCTCGCCCCGGACGCCGAGGCAGACCCGGATCCTCGTGACCCGCAGGGAGCCGAAGACGGCTTTCGTCAGCCGCCCTGCCCCCCGCAGGATGGTCACGAGGATGTTGAGGGTGAGCTTCGCTTTCTTGCGGGGCGGCGTCTCTTTTTTGGGCTTCTTCGCCTCTTTCGCGGCCCGTTCGGCGGCTTTTTTCCGCCGCCGCTCCGCGCGGCTGGCCCGGAGCTTCGCCTTCAGCTTCCCGAAAAAGCCCTTCGGCTCCTCCGGTTCCGCAGGCGGCGGGGCGGGCCACCGGAACACCGGCAGGGTGACGCCCGGCACACCGGCCCGGATCGTCACAACGCCGTTCTCCCAGCGAAAGTCGGCGCAGAACGGGCAGAGCAGGGCGAGGGCCAGCAGCACCAATACGATAAGGAGCAGGATGCCCACGATCTTCAGCAGGGTCAGCAGCAGCCAGCCCAGCGCCCCCAGCACCGCCGTCATCGGACCGCCTCCCCTTCCGCTCCCTCGTTCTGGCCCCGCACGGGCGGCAGGTCCGCCAGCGAGGAAAGGCCGAAGCACCGCAGGAAAACGTCCGTTGTCCGGAAACTCACCGGGTGGCCGGGCAGATCAAGGCGGCCCGCCTCCTCAATAAGCCCCTTCTGCAAAAGGCTGCTGACGCTGGACGAGGAATCCACGCCGCGCACCTGCTCGATGAAGGCGCGGGAGACGGGCTGATTGTAGGCGATGACCGTCAGCGTCTCCATCGCCGCCGGGCCGAGGGGCACCGAGCGCCTCGCGTCCAGCAGGCGGCGGACGCAGTCGGCCCACTCGGTCTTGGTCGCCAGCTGCCAGCGGGTGTCCAGATGGAGCAGGCAGAGGCCCGAATCCTCCCGGGCATAGCGGGCGCGCAGGTCTTCCAGCGCAGTCTCCACTGCGGTCTGGGGCAGCTGGACGGCAGCGGCGAGCTTATCGGCGCTTACCGGGTCGCCCGCCGCAAAAAGCATCGCCTCGACGGCGGCTTTGGTCTGTTTCTGGTTCATTCTTCCTCCTTTGCCTTTTCACGGGGCAGGCGTCCCCGCTGCATGGCCAGCTCCCCCTTCGGGCCGAGGGTGACGCGCCCGCCGCGCACCAGCTCCAGCAGCGCCAGAAAGGTGGCCACGTTGGTGCTGCGGCTCTGGCTGCGGGCGAAGAGCTGGCTCATCCGGGCCGCGCCGCCCGCGATGAGGCGGCGCAGGATGTACACCACCCGGCTGCTCACCGACACCTGCGGGGCGGCCACCAGCGGCTCAAAGACCGCCTGTGTCGGGACGCGCCGGGCGGGCGTGCGGCCCATCAGCCCCTCCCAGCAGTCGGCCAGCACCTGCGGCAGATGGTTGAGAGCGTAAGTCTCGTCCCGTTCCAGCCGCAGCGGCGGGCGGACGAAGGTGGGCGACGCCTCGGCGGCGGCGCGGAGCGCGGCCGACATCCGGCGGCACTGGTCGTACTCGATGAGCTGGCCGGTCAGCTCCTGCTTCATCCGCTCACCCTCGGTGCTGCGGGGCAGCAGCAGGTAGCTCTTCATCTCCACGAGGTGGGCCGCCATCTCGATAAAGGAGCTGGAAACGTCGGGGTCCACAGCCTGTGCGGCCTCCACGGCGCGGGTGTACTGGTCGATCAGCGCAAGGATGGGGATGTTGTGCAGATCCATCTTGTGCTTCGTCACCAGCGCCAGAAGCAGCTCCAGCGGCCCCTCGAACTCCTCCAGATGAAAGGTAAGCTCCTCCGCCATCAGATCACCGCCCCCAGAGATGCGTAGTAGGCCGAGTAGGCGATGCTGTCGATGTACTGGGTGCCTGCGTCCAGCAGGTCCCACACCACGCTGTTCATCACGCTCAGCGGGCCGTCCAGAACGCCGCTCCAGACCGCCGCCAGCATCACCACGAGGATGACCTTTTCATACTTCATCATCCCGAAGTAGATGCGCTCGGGCAGCACCGCCAGCAGCACCCGGCTGCCGTCCAGCGGGGGCACGGGGATGAGGTTGAACACCGCGAGGCTCACGTCCATGTACACTAAGTATTGCAGGAAGAGCGCCAAAAAAATCGTCGCTTCGTTGACGGGTGCCCAATAATAGAGCAGCTTCCAGACCACCATCGACAGGTAGGCCAGGATCAGGTTCGCCACCGGGCCGGCCAGCGCGGTGAGGGCCATGCCCTGCTTGGGGTTTTTAAAGTTGCGGGGGTCGGTGGAGACAGGCTTTGCCCAGCCCACGCCCGCAAACACCATGCACAGCGTGCCCAGCAGGTCGAAATGGCGGAAAGGGTTCAGCGACAGCCGCCCCTGCTGCTTGGCCGTGGGGTCGCCCAGCAGCCATGCGGCCAGCGCGTGGCCTGCCTCGTGGAAGGGGATGACGGTCAGAGCGGCCAGCACCCGTGCGAGGGTATAAAACATTCTTGGGGTCATGGTGTTCTCCTGTTTTCTATAAGATATACGAGTTTATTGTACTATTTTTTTCGTATTTAGACAAGCGTTTGGGCCTCAGACGAAAAAAAGCCGCAAAAAAATTGAAAAGGGGGTTGCTTTTTGGCGGCTGTTCTGGTAAAATAGTCAAGCTGATTATTTTGATTCCATAACTTCACTGTAGGAGGTGCAAGTACCATGGCTAAGTGTGAATGCTGCGGCAAGGGTGTTACCTTCGGTATCAAGGTCTCTCACTCTCATCGCCGTTCCAACCGTACCTGGAAGCCGAATGTCCGTCGTGTCAAGGCGGTCGTGGAGGGTTCTCCCAAGTATATCTACGCATGCTCCCGCTGCCTGCGCGCTGGCAAAGTCACCCGCGCTGTCTAAGCTGATGCGTATTGCCGGTCACTTTGTCGAGTGGCCGGCTTTTTATTTTATCACCGGACTTTGGGAGGAAACTGAGATGGCACTGCCGAGCGACCCGATCATGCTGCTGAGCGTGGTCAACCTCAAGCTGCGCGACTTCTACCCCAGCCTCGACGCCCTCTGCGACGACATGGACGCAGACAGGGACGCCCTGTGCAAGACGCTTTCCGCCGTGGGCTACGCCTACGACGCAGCACGCAATCAATTCATCTGACAGGAAGGAGCTTTTCAGGATGGAAGGCACTTATTACAAAGAGTGGAGCGCGGTGCTCGACCGCGCGATGGAGTTCAAGGTCTACGGCCACGGCGGCGTGCCGGTGCTGGCACTGCCCGCCCGGGGCGGCCGTTTCTACGACTGGGAGAACAACGGGATGCCCGAGGCCGCAGCACGGCTGCTGCACGAGGGAAAGATGCAGCTCTTCTGCGCCGACAGCATCGACACCGAGAGCCTGCTGGCGGGCCACGAGACGCCCCGCCGCCGGGCCGAGATGCAGGAAAAGTATTTCGTCTACCTGACTGCCGAGCTGGCTCCCCGCATCGCCGCGCTGAACGCCCCGGAGGCCAAAAAGCCTCCCCTCATCTGGTGCGCTGGCGTGGACACCGGCGCCTATCAGGCCGTCCAGTGCCGCCTGCGCCGCCCCGGGGTCTTTGCGGGCGCGGTGGGTCTGTCGGGCCTGTACGACATGAGCCGCTTCCTCGGCAGCTGTGAGGACGACCTTGTCCTCCGCAGCAGCCCCCTCGCCGCCCTGCGAAAGAACGGCATCTGCAACAAAAATCTGCTGGCCAAGGCCGAGGAGAACACCCTCCTGCTCTGCGTGGGGCAGGGCGGCTACGAGGGCGACGCCCTCGCCGACACGCAGGCTCTGGCCGACACCCTGAAGGAGACCGGCCTGCCCTGCCACCTCGAAGTCTGGGGCGGCGACGTCTCCCACGACTGGTACTGGTGGGGCAAGGAGTTCGGGATGTTTGCCGAGCGTCTGTTCGGCTGAGCGTAAGGAGGATGCGGGATGTCGGAATTTATCGTCGGCGCACGAGGCCATGATTTTGGCCGTCACAGCGTGGAAGCGCTGCTCTGCTCCATCGGAGACGCAGGCTTTCGCTGCACCCAGCTGGCCTACACCAAGGCCGTGGAGGGGGTCAAGAGCTATGCAGACGTGACCCCTGCGCTGGTGGATGCCACCAACGCCGCCGTCCAGAAGAGCAGCGTGTCCATCGCCGTAGACGGCACCTACGTCGAGCTGGGCTATGCAGACGAGGACAAGCGCCGCGCCGAGGTGGCGAAGGCCCTGAGTCAGGTGCCGGTGGCAAAGGCTCTCCGGGCCGGCTGCATGGGCAGCGAGACCACCAATATGGCAAAGCAGCCCACTGTGAGCCGCAAAGAGGCGCAGGAGGCCCTGCTTCGCAGCCTCGGCGAGATCATCCCCGCCTGCGAAGAGCAGGGCGTGCTCTTCGCGGTGGAGTGCGTCTATTACCATTCCATGAACACCCCCGAGGCCGTCCGGATGGTGCTGGACACCATCGCCAGCCCCAACCTCCGGGTCATCTGCGACCTTGCGAATTACGTCGGCCCCGAGAACGCCTCGGTGGACGCCCAGCGCCGCATCTGGGACAAGGTCGGCAGCTGGTACGGCGATAAGATCGTGGCCGTCCACTTCAAGGGCCAGAACTTCAAGCCCGACGGCACCCTCTACTCCACCAGCCTCGAGGATTCCTGCGTGGACTACAAAGGCGGCTTCGAGATGCTGCGCGCCCTGCCCCAGCCCGTCCTCCCCGTCCTGCGGGAGGAGGCTGTCCCGGCCCGCGCCGCCAGCGATATTGCGTTCATGAAGAGCTTTTTCTGAAGCTTCTGAAATAAAAAATAAGAGGCTGCTGGCCTCAACCTCTCCGTCACGGCTTCCGCCGTGCCACCTCCCCTATCGAGGGGAGGCTTTGGCATCGCAGAAAGCTTTTCCTCTTCGCCAGAGGCTCCCCTCGGTAGGGGAGCTGTCTGCGAAGCAGACTGAGAGGTTGACCAGCAGCCTCTTTTTATTTAATCCGTATCGTATTCCACGCCGCCCTGCGCGGCATCCCCGCCGGCGGGCGTCCCGGTATCCGAAGGCTCTTCCGATCCCGCCGGGGCATCGGCGGCGGCATCGCCCGCGATATAGAGCACCACCGTGGTGCCCACCTCCACCATCGTCCCGGCGTCCTCGCTGGCCGAGACGACACAGCCTGCGGCCTCCGAGCCGTCGTTGACCACCGTGAAGCAGGTGGCGTTCAGTCCCTTGGCGGCAAGCTCCTGCACGGCGCTGTCCTGCGTCTGGCCGATGATGTCGGGCATCTCCATCATCTGGGGGCCTCGGCTGACCACGAGGCTGATGGTGTCCCCCTTCTGGATGACCTCGCCCGCCTCCGGCGTCTGCCGGATGATGCGGCCCTTCTCCACCGTGTTGCTGTATTCCAGCGTAACATAGAAGAGGTAGTCGTTGATATAGCTGCGGTTGTTCCGCACCTCCGCGTCATAGTCGCGGCCCACGAGATCTGGCGTCAGGGCGACGGTTTCGTTTACCGGCTCGCTGGCGGCCTCGCTGACGGAGTCCGGCTCCGAGGCCGCCGGCGCGGGGCGGGCATCGTTCTGGCGGCTCAGAAGCCCCCAGAGGATCAGCACGATGAGGACGCTCAGCAGGATGAGGATGCCGGCCAGCAGGTTGCGGACGCTGAGCAGCTCGGCCTTTGCGGGCGCTCTCGTCTCCTGCGGGGCGGGAGACGTCCGGGGGGCCAGACTCCGGGCCAGCTCCTCGGCATACTCCCGCTCCGAGAGGGCGCGGAAGAGCTGCTGGACGGTCTGGATGCGCTCCACCGGCTTGAGGCGGAGGCCCAGATACAGCGTCTCCGAGACGTAGGGCGGCACAGCCGAGGAGACGGTGCGGGCCTTGGGGTTGGAGTCGGAGACGAGGCGCTGGGCCGCCGGGACGGGGCTTACCCCGCAGACCATCCGGTAGAACACCGCCGCAAGGCTGTATTCGTCGGTGTAGCGGCCCTCGAACTCCGCCGTGGAATACTGCTCCGGGGCCGAGTAGCCCTCGTACAGCTGCTCGTGGAGGCCGCTGCCCGCCGTCCGCAAGCCCACCGTCGCATAGCCCGTCAGCCGGGCGCGGCCATTGTCCAGAATGCGGATGTTGGCCGGGCAGATGCCCCGGTGCACAAGCCCCACCTGATGCATGGCCTCCACCCCCCGGAACACCGGCTCGAGCATCGCGCAGGCCTGCTGCGGCGTCACAGTGCCGTGCTCTTCGAGCCACTTCTGGAGCGGACAGCCGCCGGGGTTCTCCATGACGGCGTAGACCGTGTTGTTCTCTTCAAAGACGTCCAGCACCGCCTCGAGGCCGTTGGCCGGGGTGATGCGCTGGATGAAGCGGTAGAGGTCGGCAAAGTCCATCCGGGTGGTCTTGAACAGCACCTCGCTGCCGGGCTTCGGGCGGAGGATGCAGTCCTTCCCCCGCTCTGCGGCCAGCGTCAGGGGCATATACTCCTTGATGGTCACGCGGAACGGCCCGGTGTTCTCAACGCCCCGGTAGAGGATGCCCTCGCCGTCCACGCTTTGGATGTCCCCCACCGTATACCGGCCCGCCAGCACCGTGCCCGCGGGGAGACTGCCCGCCGGGTTGCGCCCTGCAAGCTCCCGGCCGCAGTGGGGGCACTGTGCCCTCCCTTCTTCCAGCTCCTGCATACAGTATGGACAAATGCGCTTTCGCTCCATGTCGGCTCCTCCCCATCCTCTTGTTTCCTTTTTATTATAGCATAGCCTGCGCAAAAATGGTATCGCCCTTTCTTAACCGCCCAAAAAAGCCCCCTCTTCTTTCCGCAAACGCAAAAAGGCCCCCGGCCCGTGCAGAGAGCACGAAGCCGTGGGCCTTTTCATTCGGTTGGGTCTTTCCCATCCCTCAGAGCCGTTTCGGGCCGGAGATAAACGCCCCCTCCTGCCCGGAATGCTGCTCAGGAGTCCGTTTTAGACAGACAGAATGACGACGGTGGTGGGGTAAGGCAGGCTGAAGATGACGCGGCCATTCACAACGCGAGCGGTAGTGACCACCCAGTTACCGTTGCTGTCCAGATACATGATGACTGCAACATTGCCGATCCCATTGACGCTGACCGAGACTTCGCCTTCCACCAGCACATCACCGATGGCACGGACGGACAGGTCATTTGCAGACTTGACGCCTGCTGCTGCGGCGGCGTCAGTCGTAGCCTTGCTGCCTGCAAGGGCAGTCAGCTTATCGGCAACGCTGCCCTCGGTAGAAGCGAGGGTATTATAAGCAGCATTGGCCGTTGCGCTGGCCTCAGCGTTAGACTGAGGAACAAAAATTTCGCTGGCAGAGCCGGTGGCGTCGCCGGTGATGCTGGACACCGTCACGCCGTCAGCTGCGAAAGCAGAAACACTCATGACAGCGGCCATCACCACAGCGGCGACTGCTACTACGAATTTCTTTTTCATAACGATTACCTCCATATTTATTTCTGGACAGGCTGCGATTTCTCGCTGCCGTATCCCTTATAATAGTAGCCGGACTTGTAGTAGCGTTTATAATACAGGCTCGACTTACTATTCATTTCTGCGCGGTCCAGCACGACGCCCAGAAGGGGCACCCCGGTGCGCTTGAGCTGCTGGACCGAATCGCCCACGACCTTGCGGGGCGTCTCACCGCCGCGCACCACCAGAACGGTGCCGTCGCAGTGGGTGGCGATGTTCATGGCGTCGGCCACGCTGCCGAGGGGCGGCGTGTCGATGAGCACGACACCGAAACGCTGGCGGCAATGCTCGATCATCTGCGTAAAGCGCTCGCTTTCCAGCAGGATGGTGGGGTTGGTCACGGTCTTTGCCACCGGGATGATATACCCGTTGGGGACGTTGGTCTCATAGATGACGTCATCCAGCTCGGCTTTGCCCGCCAGATAATGGACGCCGCCGATGAGCTGGCCGGAGGTGGACATCCCGTACTTGCTGCGCATCTCCGACTTGCGGAAGTCGCAGTCGATGAGGACGGCGGGCGTGCCCAGCTCGGCGATCATCCGCCACAGCTGCATGGTCACGAAGCTCTTGCCCTCATTGGGCGTGCTGCTGGTGATCATGATGGTCTTGACATCGCTGCCGCAGAAGCTCAGATTGATGCGCAGCTGGTTGATGGCCTCGCTCACCTCGAAGGGGAGCTGCGGCATCTTGCCGATTTGAAGCTTATTCATGGTCGTTCTCCCCCTCTTATCTGCTCATCACGTCGTTCCAGCGGAAGGCGCTCTTCTTCTTGGTGTCATTGTGGTTGAAGCTGCCCAGATCGACCTCCGGGATGGTAGCCAGCGGCTGGACGCCCAGATACTTGGCCACATCGTCCGGCGTATCGAAGCTGTCCTTCATCAGGTACTGCACCAGCAGCACGCCGCAGCAGAGCACAGCGCCCAGCAGTGCGCCCAGCACCGTGTTCTTGGCGTAGCTGGGGCTGGACTTCTGGGTGGGCACCACAGCGTCCTCCACCACGTTGGGCGTCTCCGTCTCCATGATCTCGGGCAGGTAGATGCGGGCCTGCTTGATCAGCTCGTTGGCGATGTCTGCCGCCCGCTCGGGGTCGCTGTCGGTGACGGTCACTTTGAGGATGCGGGTGTCATTGGCGTTGGTGATGCTGACCTGCCCTGCAAGGCTGCGGTAGTTGGTGTCGAGGTCCAGATCTTTGATGACATCCTGCAGCAGCGGACGGCTGAGCATCAGCTCCTGATAGTCCGCCGTCAGCTGAGAGCCGATCTGCAGGTCGGTCAGGTTGACGATGGAGTTGTTGGAGGCAGACACGATGTAGATGCTGGCCGAGGCCTGATACATCGGCGTCACGAAGAAATACGTAAAGCCGAACGCCAGCAGTGCGCCCGCCAGAAAGCAGGCGATGATCTGCAGGATGTGCCCCCACAGCAGGTAGAATACCTCTACGAGATCGATCTCTTCTTCTGTCTCTGCGCCGTTGATGGCCGCCGGATTGAGTGCCTGTTGTTCCTTGCCCACTGATTGATCCTACCTTTCCAGTTTCCTATTCCCTTATCGTACTTTTTCATAAAACAGCTGTAAGACGGTCGCCTCCCGGCTGGACTCGTCCAGATGGTAGGCCCAGTAGCCGTTCTCGATGACGTTCTCGCCGTCGATGGTCAGGGTGTCGAGCTGTTTGTACTGCTTGAGCTTTTCGCCGATCTTTGCGGCCGTGCCGCTGGCGATGTCCGTCACCATGTAGTCCTCCAGCGCCGTATAGGCTTCGGCTGCGAACTGGCTGTCCTGCTGCCGGAGCTTTTCTTCCAGCGCGGCGAGGAACTGCCGCTGACGGGCCATGCGGGCGATGTTGGTCTGGTCGTCGATGTGGTGGCGGCTGCGCACATAGGTCAGCGCCTTCTCGCCGTCCAGCGTCACCTCTTCGCCCTGCACCAGCGTGGGGTCGATCTCAGAGAAATCCGAGGTGACGGTCAGGGTCACGCCCCCCACAAGGTCGGTGACGATGCCCACCGCGTCCATGTTCAATGCAAAATATCCGTCGATGGGCTGGTCGTCCAGCAGCATCGAGACGGCAAGCGCGGTGTTCTCGCAGCTGTTCTCCCGTCCATTGCCGTAATAATGGGCCAGCGCGATCTGCTCGTCGGCATACGCCGCCACCCCGCCCAGAACATCCAGCACCGGCACCTTCGTGATGGTGTCGCGGTTGATCTGCAGCACCTGCCACGTCTTGTTGGCGTCGTCCACCACCAGCACCATCTGGACGTCGGCCTGTCCGCCGCCCTCGTAGCTGTCCACGGCCACGGCCTTGCCCTTGACGTCGATGCCCATGATCAGGTACGTCTCAAGGTCGGAGCGCTGACGATAGGTGCTGCCGTCGTAAGTGATCTCCTTCTGCTCCTCCGGGGCCGCGATGACGGCGCTGCCCACCTCGTCGGAGCCGGTCGCATAGCGGTCGTTCTCCCAGAAATGGAGGGCCGCTGCGCCGCCGGCCAGCAGTGCCAGCGCCACTGCCGCCGCCACGCCCGCCTTGAGGACGTCCTTCCGGCGGAGCCGTTTTTCCTCTCGGAACCTCACACTTGCGCGAGAGTCGGTGCCGTCAGCCGACGGGCGTTCTCATCCATCTGTGCAAGGAACGCTTCGCCCAGCTTGCGCCGCACCATCTCTCTTCCCCCTTTCAGATTTGGCGGTCTTTTGGTCATGTCGTGGCAGTCGCTGCCCAGCAGCGGCGTTGCCGTCAGCTCCAGAAGCTCAAGCCCCTGCCGACGGGTCCCCCAGCGGAGCAGGGTATCCGCGTTCACCTGAAGGGCCAGCGGCAGCTTGGCCAGCTCTTCCAGCCGACGGCGGTTGCTCGAGCTGAAGCAGAACCGCTCGGGATGGACGAGGACGACATTGAAATGTAAATCCAGCGACAGCACCGCCACCGTCTCCACCTGCTGGTCGGTCCACTCCGAAAAGGGCATCTCCAGCATCAGGGTGCGGGTGTTCTCGATGCAGAGCCGCTCCGGGTGATGTTCTTCCATCCCCCGGAAATAGGCCGCTTCCGCCGCCGGAAGGATGTGGGGCAGGCTGCTTCCCGCCGGGATAGCGCCGTGCAGCGCGTTCAGGGCCGCCGCCCGCCGCGCCAGATACATGGTGATGCTGTTCTCCCGGGCGTAGTAGTGGGAGGTCGCACAGACCGTCCCGACCCCCATCCCGGCCAGCGCCTGAAGCATCGCCAGTGACATCTCCACGCTCTCGCTTCCGTCGTCCATCTGCGGAAGGATATGGGCGTGCAGTTCGATCAACGCTCCCGACTCCATACCGCATCACCGCCTTTCCGCATTTTTATGGATTTCTCTTCCTCACTTTCTCACATTCTAGCATAGAAAAATCTAGGATGCAACAGGCAATTCCGCGGAAATGCTTCTCTACGGCATTTTTTATCGCAATTTTCAAAAACAGTGCCTATCAAAATAGCATATTTGCGATATGCAGTTTGCGGATGTTGCTTGTGCATTAAATACGCAAACTGCTATATTTGACTGCTCCCGATTTTTGGCCTTCGTAAGCCAAAAAGCCGCTTTCTGTGCTTCGCAGTACAAAAAACGGCTTCGAATCAGCATTCCTCCGGCCTGCGGAAGTTTATTCCGGCAGATCCTCTTCGTTCTCGAGGCTGTGCCAGACGTTCTGGACGTCGTCGTTGTCCTCGAGGGCATCCAGCAGTTTGCCCATCAGCTTGAGCTGGTCGGGGTCGGTCAGGCGGGTGGTGGTCATGGGGACCATGGCCAGATCGTCGGAGAGGATCTCGTAGCCCTTCTCCTCCAGAGCCTTGACGACAGCGGAGTAGTTCTCGGGGTCGGTGGTGATCTCCGCAGCCTCTTCGCCTGCGTCGAAGTCCTCTGCACCGGCATCCAGAGCGTCCATCATGGCCTCGTCGGCGTCCTTGTCCTCCAGAGAGATGTCGATGACGCCCTTCTGGCTGAACAGGAAGCCCACGCAGCCCATAGCGCCCAGATTGCCGCCGTTCTTGTCGAAGTAGTGGCGCAGGTCGGCAGCGGTACGGTTGCGGTTGTCGGTCAAGGTCTCCACCATGACAGCGACGCCGCCGGGGCCGTAGCCCTCGTAGGTAATTGCCTCGTACTCGGTCTTATCGCCGCCCTCGGCCTTCTTGATGATGCGCTGGATGTTATCGTTCGGCACGCTCATACGCTTTGCCTTGGCGATCAGGTCTGCCAGCTTGCTGTTGGAAGCGGGGTTGGGGCCGCCGGTGCGGACGGCGACGCTGATCTCGCGGCCGATCTTGGTAAAGACCTTTGCCTTCGCGCCGTCGGTCTTTTCCTTCTTGCGCTTGATGTTGTTCCATTTGCTATGTCCAGACATGGGAAAGAGCCTCCTGTATTTTATCAGTGATCTCCGCCTGCGGGCAGACGGGCTGTGGTCGCCCGCATTGTGGCAGCACACAAAATCTAACTCTATTATTCTATCACAACAGCCATCGGCGTTCAAGCCTTGTGCTGCTGGTTTTCGGACCTATTCTGCCAAAAACTGCGTTTTACAGCAGCCGGAGCGCCTTGGGGTAGTGGTTTTTGACCCTGCCGCCGGACACTTTTCCGCCGCCCAGCGGCCAGCCGTCCACCGTCACGCAGCACCAGCCGTCGGCGGCGGTGCGGGCTTCGGCCTCCCGGCCGGAGAGGTATTCCACGGTCCGCGGGTCGGCGAGGGTCAGCTCCTCGCGGTTCTTGCAGAGCGCGCCGAAGGCCGTGAACAGATGGTGCTCCGGCACGAAGCGGCCCTTCTGCACGCTGCCCACAAAGACGCCCGCCCGCAGGACGTGGAGATTCGTCTGGGGGAAGACCGCCGGAAGCAGGACGCCTCCGCCATGCACCACGGCGGGACGCCCGGCCAGCTCCGGGAAATATTCCTCCGCGAACTCCCGCCACGCGGCAAGGCTCTGGGCGGGCGTTGCCTCCCCTGCCCCGCCGTCCCGGCTGCGGGCGCTGCGGCCCTGTGCGGCCTCCCGGCAGGCGCGGCTGTTCTCCCGCCGTGCGCTGCGGGCATCGGCGGGCCGGCCGCCTTTCTGGGGCTTGCCGCCCTTGGCCTTTCGGCCTGCCTCGGCGGCAGCGGCCAGCCAGAGCTGCTCTTCCGGCGTGTACCCGCCGGGGGCAGGCAGGGTGCGGGGCGTGCCCGCCTTGACCAGCCGGGCCATGAAGTGGCCCTCGCCGCCCTGACAGGGCCAGATGCGGCGCACCTTGCTCACATCCAGCGGCAGTCCGCCGGTGCGGTTGGCCTCGCCCTCGCTGCCGAAGGTGTAGTCCACATGGCCCAGCACGTCGGCCAGCGCGAACTCCGGGTGGCGCTGTAAGAACGCTGCCACCTGCCCCTCATCCTCCTCGGGTGCGAAGGTGCAGGTGGAGTAGACCAGCTCTCCGCCCGGCGCGAGGGCCGCAGCAGCGCTGTCGAGGATGTCTGCGCCAAGCTCTGCGCACTGCTTCACCAGCGCCTCACAGTGCTGGGCCAGCGCGGCAGGCTCTTTGCGGAACATCCCCTCGCCGGAGCAGGGCGCGTCCACCAGCACCCGGTCAAAAAACTCCGGCAGAGCCGCCGCGATGCGGGCGGGCGTCTCGTTGAGCACTACAGCATTGGGCACACCCATCCGCTCGAGGTTGCTTTTCAGGATCTCCGCCCGGGCCGCGACGTATTCGTTGCTGACCAGAAGCCCCTGCCCCCGCAGGGCGGCGGCGAGCTGGCTGCTCTTGCCGCCGGGGGCGGCGCACAGGTCCAGCACCCGCATCCCGGGCCGGACGCCCAGCAGCGGCGCGGCGGACGAGGCCGACGGCTCCTGCGAGTAAAAGACGCCCGCGTGATGATAGGGGTGGCGTCCCGGCTTGAAGTCGGGACGCTCTACCACGAACGCCGCCTTGCAGAAGGGCGAGGGCCGGAGCGGGAAGTCTGCCCGGGCCGCAAACTCCTCCGGGGTCGTGCGGAGTGCGGAGACGGTCACGCCCCGGGCCGCCGTCTCCTGCGGGGCGGCGTAGAGCCGCTCGTACCGTTCGCCCAGCAGGGCGCGTTCCCGGGCTTCAAAATATTCGGCAGGCATTTTTGCAAAACCTCCTTTGGGCCGCGGTGCATAAAGCCGCCGCAGCCGGTCAAACTATGGGCAGGGAGCGCAAAGCGCCTCCCGAAATCGAAAGGAGCGACGATACGATGGAAAATCGCAGCGAGAACCGCAGCACCAACTGCAAGAACCAGAACCGCACCACCAATCAGACGAACAGCCGCACCACCAGTTCCAGCCAGAACTCTGCCACCAACGAGCACAAGCACCCCAACCAGTACACCAAGGGTGCCGACGATGAGGGCGGCAAGAACTCGGCCCACAACTCCGCCCGCAACAGCCGATAAGGCGGAGTGACCCCAAAAAGCCCACTGCTCTCCTTGCACTGTTCCCCAGTGCAGAAAGCAGTGGGCTTTCGCGTTTTTCTTACTTCTCGTTGGGGTCGAAGGACTGCCACAGCGTCTCGAACAGCTCCTGCACCCGGCTCAGCTGGCCGTTCAGATACAGCCAGCCCAGCAGGCACTCGAAACCGGTAGAGGCACGATATTCCTCCGGGGAGGCGTGCTTGGCGACGCTGGCCTTGCTGGCGTTGCGGCCCCGCTTGAAGACGGCAAGCTCGTCCTCTGTGAAGAGCGGCTCCAACAGCTGCTCCTCCCGGAACTGCGCCCGGGCCGAGACGTACTTGACCTTTTCGGCGTTGAGCTTTCCCGCCGACAGCCGGTGGTGCTCCACCAGCCGCTGCCGCACCAGAAGCTCCAGCACACTGTCGCCCACAAAGGCCAGCGCCAGCGGACTCAGCTCCCGGGGGTCGATCTTTTCGGGTTCGTTCATAGGATACCTCTTAGAAGATATAATCGAACTGATACTCGCCGATGAGGATGGTGTCGTTCTCCTGCACGCCCTTCTGGACCAGAGCGTCCAGAATGCCGCTCTCGCCCAGCTGACGCTGGAAATACTGCAGGCTCTCGTAGTCGTCCACATTGCTGCCGGCAAGGATATACTCCAGCCACGGCGCATCCACGCTCCAGACATGAGCCTCCATCCGCTTGATGGTAAACTCGCGGCTGCCAGCCTTTGCCTCCGGCTTCTTGTACTCGGGGGTGAACACGGGGATGGCAGGGATGTCCTTCAGGCGGTTGTAGACCAGACCCGGAAGCTCCCTTACGCCCTGCATGGTGGCGGCGGAGATGGGCACGAAGGTCAGGCCCTTCTCCTCCACATACCTGCGGAAGGTGTCGATCTGCTCCTCGGTGGCGAGGTCACACTTGTTGCCCACCACGATCTGGGGACGCTCGGCCAGCGCAGGGCTGAACTTTGCCAGCTCCTCGTTGATCTTCTCGAAGTCCTCGATGGGGTCGCGGCACTCGCTGCCGGAGACATCCACGACGTGGAGCAGCAGGCGGCAGCGCTCCACATGGCGGAGGAAGTCATGGCCCAGACCGATGCCCTCGCTGGCACCCTCAATGAGGCCGGGGATGTCGGCGCAGACGAAGCTTGCGCCCTCCCCCACCGACACGACGCCCAGCGTGGGCACCAGCGTGGTGAAGTGGTAGTTGGCGATCTTCGGCTTGGCGGCGCTGATGGTGGAGATGAGGGGGGACTTGCCCACGTTGGGGAAGCCGATGAGGCCCACATCTGCGATCAGCTTCAGCTCCAGCGTCACCTGAATGTCCTCGCCGGGCATACCGGGCTTTGCGAACTTGGGGATCTGGCGGGTGGGGGTGGCGAAATGGGCATTGCCATAGCCGCCCCGGCCTCCCTTGGCCACGGTCACGGGGGTGTGGTCGGACAGATCGGCGATGACAAGGCCGCTCTCGGCGTCCTTGATGACGGTGCCCAGCGGCACCTTGATGACAAGGTTCTCGGCGTTCTTGCCGTGGCAGAGGCTCGCGCCGCCCTTGCCGCCCTCGTCCGCGGTGTACTTGCGCTTGTAGCGGAAGTCCATCAGGGTGGTGAGGTGGTCGTCCACGACGAAGATGATGTCGCCGCCCCGTCCGCCGTCGCCGCCGTCCGGGCCGCCAGCGGCCACGAACTTTTCACGATGGAAGCTCACAGCGCCGTCGCCGCCCTTGCCCGCATGGAGCCAGATGGTGGCGATGTCGATAAAATTGGTTTGTGCTGCCATACAGGCCCTCCTGTTCTCAGAAAAGATTCTTCTCAGCGCTTATTCTTTGCGCTTTTATTGGAAAATAACCTCTCAGTCCGCGCTTTGGCGCGGCCAGCTCCCCCAGCGAGGGGAGCCAGATCAAGGAAGAAGAAATTCATCAAAAAGAGCCGGGCCACGAGGGTCCGGCTCTCTGTGTTGCAGATTTTAGGAAGAAGTTACTGCTTGACGCTGCACTTCTTGCCGCTCTTGCCCACGCGCTCGAAACGAACGGTGCCATCGACCAGAGCAAACAGGGTATCATCGCTGCCCTTGCCGACATTCTCACCCGGCTGGATGTGAGTGCCGCGCTGGCGAACGAGGATGTTGCCGGCCAGAACGAACTGACCATCTGCACGCTTGGTGCCCAGACGCTGAGCCGCAGAATCACGGCCATTCTTGGTGCTGCCTACGCCCTTTTTATGTGCCATTGTAATATACCTCCTACTTAGCCGTTGATCGCAGTGATCTCAACCTTGGTGAAGGGCTGACGATGGCCCATGCGGCGAGCACTGTGCTTCTTTGCGCGATAGGTGATGATGTTCAGCTTCTTGCCCTTGCCATTCTTGATGACCTTAGCAGAAACGGAAGCGCCCTCAACAACAGGAGCGCCAACCTTGACCGAACCCTCCTCGCCGACAGCGAGAACCTGATCAAACTTCACTTCGGAGTCGGCCTCAACGTCCAGCTTTTCGATGTAGACGATGTCGCCCTGCTCCACGCGGTACTGCTTACCGCCGGTAACAATAATTGCGTACATTTTGTTCATTCCTTTTCGTTGTACTCGCTGGTCGTAAAGGCAGGCCCTCACAGGGGCCATTTGAGGCGCCCACACCAAGCGGCTAGAATAGTATAGCAAAAAAGCGTGCGGATTTCAAGAGGAAAATCCCGCTTTTGCGGAAATATTTTCAGTTTTTCTCTGCCAGCTTCTCCTTCAGCATCTGCTTCACCTGCTCGTTATATGCGTTGGTGCGCTCGATGAAAAGCTTGCGGGGGCTGGACGCTACCAGCTCCTCCCGCTCAAGGACAAGCTCCGGCTGCACTTTGTGCGCCTTCGCCAGAAGGGTGCGGTTCTCCGCCGTCAGGGCCAGCGTCACCATGAGCGGCTTGCCTTTATACTTCCGGGTCAGGAAGATCTCCAGCGCCACGCCGCCCACGACGGCCGCCGCCGCCACCAGCTGGGAGGCACGCAGGCCCAGCGACGGCACCAACAGCAGGCTGTCGGTGCGGAGGCCCTCGATCCAGAAGCGGCCTGCGCCGTACCAGATGAGATAGCGCAGGGCGATGTCGCCGTTGAACTTCCGCTTCTTGATGTACGCCGTCAGCAGGGCCAGACCCACGAAGCACCAGATGCTCTCGTAGAGGAAGGTGGGGTGGACGGGCATCGTGGGGTCGATGGTGACGCCCTTGGGCACCGTGACGGTGCTGCCCATCAGGTATTCCTCCGTCGCCTCGCTGAACATTCCCCACGGCAGGGTGGTGTTGCAGCCGAAGGCCTCCTGATTGAAGAAGTTGCCCCAGCGGCCGCAGCCCTGTCCGATGAGGAAGCCCATGCCGGCGAGGTCGAACATGGGCAGCACCGGCACGCCCCGCCACTTGCAGGCCAGACCACCGAACACGAAAGCACCGATGATGCCGCCGTAGATGGCCAGACCGCCATCCCGGACAGCCAGCACATCCCAGATGGTATCATAATTATAAGGTGCCATCGCCACATAATACAGGCGGGCGCTGGCGATGCCCAGCACCACGCCGATGAGGATGACGTCCACCATCGCGTCGGCGTCGATGCCGAACTCGGTGCAGCGGCGGAACGCAAACACCAGCGCAAGGCAGAGGCCGAATGCGATGCAGACGCCATACCAATAAATATCGGCCCCGCCGATGCTGAAGGCCACACGGTCCAGCTCAAAGCTGAGGCCAAGGCCCGGGAACTGTACCAGATTCGTCATTCTTCTGTCTCCTCTTCTTCCTCATCGCCGACCGTGCCGTCCGGCTCGATGCGCATCATGGCCATCCGCTCCGGGCGGAGGATGTGCTGCAGGGCCGCGTCGGCATCCTCTGCCGTCAGGCCCGCCAGCATGGTGATCTGCTGGGCCACGGTCTGGCCTGCCAGCGCGAAATCCGCCATCTGGCTGGCCGAATCCTCGACATTTTCCAGATTTTCGATGAGCTGGCCGTATTTTTCGTTCTTGCAGAGGGTGAAGATCTCCCGGTCAACCCCCTCGCGCCGCACCCGCTCGATCTCGTCCAGCAGAAGCTGGCGGACGGTGTCGGGGGCGTCGCTCTCGCCGGTGAAGAGGATGCAGCAGCACCCCTCCACCCGCAGCACCTCGCCGCCGAAGCCCGGGTTGGTCAGGCCCTCATCGTAGAGGCGGCGGTAGAGCGGCGACATCCCGCCGCAGATGCAGCAGAGGATAAGCTCGTACAGCATCTCGCTGCGCAGGTCGCCGAAGGGCAGCGGCTCTTCCTTGAAGCCCAGACCGAAGCAGGGTTTGGCGATGGGCATGGCGATGGTCTTTTCCGCCGCCGCCAGCGTCATGGGTTCGGGGCGGAGCAGCCGCTCCACCTTTTCCGCCGGGCGCTCGTCCATCAGTCCGTGGCGGGCACAGGCCGCGAGGATCTGCTCCATGCTGGTGTTGCCCGCTGCAGCCAGCACCATATTGCCCGGGGCATAGAAAGCCCTGCAGCAGTCGTAGAGCATCCCGGGGGTTATCTCGGCAATGCTCTCCACCGTGCCCGCAATGTCGCTGCGGATGGGATGGCTGTGGTACAGGCACTCGCACAGGCCAGTGATGAGCCGCCAGTCAGGGCTGTCATCGTACATTTTGATCTCCTGCCCGATGATGCCCTGCTCCTTGGCGATGGTCTGCTCGGTAAAGTAGGGGCGTCCCACCATGCCCAGCAGCACGTCGAGGCTCTCGTCCAGCTGTTCTGTGGCCGTAAAGAGATAGCAGGTGCGGTCGAAGGCGGTGAAGGCATTGGCGTTGGCGCCGGTCTTGGCAAACTTTGCAAAGGCGTCGCCGTCCTCATCCTCAAACATCTTGTGCTCGAGGAAATGGGCCACACCGGCGGGCAGATGTATCTCCCGCTCCCCCAGCCGGAAATCCCGGTCGATGGAGCCGAAGCGGGTTGCATAGATGACATGGGTGCCGGAGTAGCCCGGCATGGGGCGGACGAGGACGGTCAGCCCCGAGGGCAGGGTCTGCCACTGGTCTGCGGCGGTGCGTTCCAGCACGCTCCGGGTGTTCTCAGCCATTCTCGTCTTCCTCCTCTCTCGTCAGCAGACAGCTTACCGACAGGGTGAACTGCCGGAGGATGTCCCGCACCTCTTCCTTGGTCACGGCCAGCAGGGCGCGGCGGGCGTCGTCCGGCGTCTGCACCGGGCCGCCTCGCAGCACCTCCATATAGTACCACGTCTCGATGCCGCCCAGCGTATCTTCGAGGCCGTTCATCCCGGCCAGCAGGCCCCGGCGGCAGTCTTCCAGTTCCTCGTCGGTGATGGGGCCGTCGCAGAGGTCTTTCAGCTCTTTGAGCACGGCTGCCTCGGCCCGGGCCGCGTCCGCGTGCTCGACGCCGCTGTTGACGGCCATGCTGCCCGTAAAGCTCTGGAAAGAGGACGAGCAGTAATAGCACAGATGGTCCCGCTCCCGGACGTTCAGGAAGAGGCGGCTGGTGACGCTGCCGCCGTAGAGAGCCATCGCCAGCCGGACCGCGGCCAGCTGGCCGGGCTGCATGGGCTGGCCCAGCGTGAAGAGCATACAGAGCTTGGCCTGCGTGGTGTCGAAGTGCTCCACCCGGCGCACCGGCTCCCGCCGGGGCATGGCGATGTTCTCCGCCCGGGGCAGCGGGATGCGGTCGAGGGCCGAAAGTTCGGCCAGCAGGGCGTCCTGCACAGCGGCGGTGCTGGCCTCGTCACAGCCCAGCACGATCAGCTCGATGTTCGCCGTCCGGAGCATCTCGTCATAAGCCTCGGTCAGCATCTCAGGCGTCAGGCCGTCTACCTCTTCCAGATAGCCCTCCTGCCGGACACCGGCGGGGCTGTCGCCGAAAAATTCCCGGTTGGCCTGCCGCTGGCAGTAGAGCCGCTTATCGTTCACTTCGTCTTCCAGCGCCTTTTTCAGCATCTGTTTCTCGATGCCCATGGCCTCAGGGTCGAAGGTTCCGCCCACGAAATAGGGGTGGAAGGCTGTGCCCAGCGCCAGTGCGGCGTACTCCTGCGTCAGCTTCTCCCCTTCCAGCGCGAACTGGTCCTTGATGCCGGTGATGCTGACGCAGAGGTTGTGGCTGCATCCCATCGGGCGGGCGTCCACCGTCAGGTCGGCACCATAGAGGCGGGCCAGCTTCTTGGTCAGCTGGGTCATATCGGGGCAGTCGGCATAGCCCCGCTCCATCACCAGCGGCAGCAGTGCGTGGGCCGTGGCCGTTTCGCGGCGGGCCGGGAACGCAAAGTGGATGCTGATGCGGCAGCGGTTGAATTTCTGCGCGGCGTCATACGAGAGATGGACGCCGGGCGCGATCTGGGTTCGTTTCAATGTTCTATCGTCCTTTTGTGTTATTTCGTTTGTTCCAGCGCCAGATACTCTTCCAGCGAGAGGCCCGAGGCACGGATGGCGAGGGCGTTGTCTCTGCCCACATACCGCCAGTGCCACGGCTCGAACACCATGCCGGTGGCGGCCTGACGCTCCTGCGGCCAGCGCAGGATGAAGCCGTACTCTGCGGCATAGGCTGACAGCCACTCGTAGGCGCGGGTGTCGGCGAAGCCAGTGTTCTCCTCAAGGCTGTCCGCTGCGAGGATGTCGGCGGCGTAGCCGGTGGCGTACTCGCTGGCCTCCGGCGCGGGCTGGACGGTGGCGGCCTTGGCGGCAGCGGCCTCTTCCTTGCTTCCGGCCTCCCGGTAGCTCTGGACTGCGGCCTCATAGGCGCTCTGGCGGGCGGCGGCGTCCTGATAACCCGCCGTCAGCACCAGCTCGATCTCATCCTGCCGCGCAGCCTCCACCATCTGGCGGTAAGCTGCAGCGGCCTCGGCCTCCAGCGAAACGCCAGTGGCCTCGTCGGCCACGGCAAGCTCCGGCGTCGGCTCTTCCGTCAGGGGCAGGTTCCCATTCACCAGCACAAGACGGGCGTCGGAGAGGTCCGTCTCTGCGCCGCCGGTATACTCCCGGGCCTCGAAAGCCGTCGGCGGCGCGATGAGGGCGTAGGCCTTCGGCAGCAGCCAGAGGATGCCGCCGGTCATCACGGCCATCATCGCGCCGCAGCTGAGCAGAAAGACCGTCCAGTTGCGCACGAGGCGGATGCGGTGTCTCCGGCGGCGCTGGGCCGGCGGCAGCGTGCGGCGGGGTTCGGGTCGATTTTGCTCCATGATGCAGCTTCCTTCCTCTTGTTCGGCGTTCGCCCGGGGTGCAGGCAGATAATTATATTATACACCCCTTTTCTCCGGGTGTAAACGGCAGGCCCTGTAAAAAAATTGTGTACGCAAAAAAGCCGCCGCACCGGCGCAGAGCGCACGGCACGGCGGCTTCTATAGCCTTTTTTACTCGAACAGCATATCGTGGATGGCGCTGACTGCCTTATCGGCGTCCTCGCGGTCGATGATGCAGGAGATCTTGATCTCGCTGGTGGAGATCATCTTGATGTTGATGTTGTTGTTGGACATGGCCTCGAACATCTTGGAGGCCACGCCGCTGTGGCTCTGCATACCGGCACCCACGATGGACACCTTGGCGCAGGTCTCGTCGCAGGTGATCTGATCGAAGTGTGCACCCTCGCGCAGGACGCGCATGGCAGTCTCCGCCTCGCTCTCAGCGCAGGTGAAGCTGATGTCCTTCTTGCCGTCGCGGCCGGTGGACTGCAGGATGATGTCCACATTGATGTTCTTCTGGGCCAGCAGGCCGAAGATCTTGAAGCTGGTGCCCGGCTCATCGGGAACATTCAGGATAGTGATAACAGCAACGTCGGTGTCCTTTGCGACACCCTTGATCAGCATACCTTCCACGTCTTTTACAACCTCCTTGACGACCGTGCCGGGCACGGGGTTCAGGCTGGAGAGGACCTCCAGCTCCACATTATACTTCTTGGCCAGCTCCACGCTGCGGTTGTTGAGCACCTGTGCGCCGAGAGAGGCCAGCTCCAGCATCTCGTCGAAGGTGATCTCGTCCAGCTTGCGGGTGTTGCGCACCTTGCGGGGGTCGGCCGTGTAAACACCCTCCACATCCGTGAAGATCTGGCAGCGGTCGGCGTGCAGGGCTGCCGCGATGGCGACAGCGCTGGTGTCCGAGCCGCCACGGCCCAGCGTGGTGATGTCGTCCAGCTTATTCAGTCCCTGGAAGCCTGCCACGACGACGACACGGTTGCGCTCCAGCTCCGAAGAGATGCGCTCGGTCTCCAGCTTGGTGATGCGGGCCTTGGTGTAGGCACGGTCGGTGCGGAAACCCGCCTGCCAGCCGGTCAGGCTGGTGGCGTGGCAGCCCAGCTCGTTCAGGGCCATGGCCAGCAGGGAGATGCTGATCTCTTCGCCTGCGGCCAGCAGCATATCCATCTCACGGGCAGAAGGGTTGTGGGTGATCTCTGCTGCCTTTGCGATAAGGTCATCGGTGGTGTCGCCCTGTGCGGACACCACCACGACCACGTCATTTCCCGCGTTGTGGGTGTTGGCCACGATGCGGGCCACGTTGAAGATACGGTCCCGGTCCTTCACCGAAGAACCGCCGAACTTCTGTACGATCAACGCCATATCTTGTCACTCTCCTCTTTTTGCTCCCTCAGTGTCTGAGGGGTACACCGGGCGGAAGCGGTCTTGCACTTCCTCTCCCTGTCTATCATTCCACTGTCGCACCGGTGTTGTCGGCATCCAGCCGCAGCAGTGTAAATGCTTCACATCCGTCCAAGCCCTCCAGCAGCTCGAGGCCTTTTTCCAGCTTGGAGTAGAATTTTTCGGCGCTGGCCTTCTCTGCCACCGCCATCACGGTGCTGCCCGCGCCCGAGACGTATACCGCCTTTGCGCCGCAGAGCCGCGCCATGTCGAAGACTTCCTTCGAGCCGGGCATCAGGGGCATCCGGTAGGGCTGGTGGAGCTTATCTTCGGTGGCGATGGCCAGCAGGTCGTGGCGTCCCTCACAGAACGCCGCCGGGATGAGGGCTGCACGGGACAGGTTATACACCGCATCCTTGTGAGTGACCTCTTTCGGCAGGGCCGCACGGGCGGCCTCGGTCAGCAGCTTGTAGTCGGGCACGATGGCCGCGAAGCAGAGGCTCTCGTCCACATCCCGCTTGACGGAGTAGACCACGCCGTCCTCGAAGACGCTGCTGGTCAGGCCGCCCAGAAGGGCCGGTGCCACGTTATCGGGGTGGCCCTCAATGGAGGTGGCCAGCGTCAGCAGCTCCTGCGTGTTGAGCACATCGCCCAGCATCCGGTTCGCGCCCAGCAGGCCCGCGATGATGCAGGCCGAGGACGAGCCGAGGCCCCGGGCCATGGGGATGGCGTTGGTCTGGACGAGCTTGAGGGGCGGCATGGTCTTGCCCACCTTGTCGAACAGGCCCTTGGCCGAGCGATAGACCAGATTGCTCTCGCCCCGGGGGATACGGGTGCCGTCCGCCGCCGAGATGTCCAGATGGTCGCTCTCTTCAAATGTCACCGTGTTGTACAGCGTCACCGCGAGGCCCAGTGCATCGAAGCCGGAGCCGATGTTGGCGCTGGTCGCCGGGACGGAAACTTTGATCTTCATAGCAGTTCCCTCTCCTCTTCCGTTCAGACTTCCTCGGGCAGACGGCGGAGCACCAGCTTCACGCTGCCGCCCACGGCCTCCACCTTTCGGGCCGCTTCGGCCAGAGCCTTGCCGTCGGCGCTGTCCACGAAGTAGGCACAGCCGTCGAAGTGCTCATCCACCACATGGCCCTTGCCATAGATGGCCTCGGCCACGGCCGGGGCGATGCCCTCCACACGCACATAGTATGCGGCGGGCGCGGGGTCGGTGAGCATCCCTTCCACCGGCTCGGCGGGCTGCCAGAACAGGCTGTCGTGGACCTTGGAGCCGTTCTTGAGGGCGTCCACCACGTCGGCCACCACGGCGCTGGCGGTGGGAAGCTTGCCTGCGCCCTTGCCGTAAAAGACCACATCGCCCAGCATATCGCCCTTCACGAGGACGGCGTTGAAGACGTCGTCCACGCCGGCCAGCTGGTTCACCTTCGGCACGAGGCATGGCTCGACGCCCGCAGCCACGCTGCCGTCCTCGCCCCGCTTCATCCATGCGATGAGCTTGATGACGCAGCCCAGCTTTTCCGCTGCCGCCACATCGCCCGCCGTGATGTCCCGGATGCCGCGGGTGGGGATGTTCTGGGGATAGATCTGATGGCCGCAGACCAGCGAGGACAGGATGGCGATCTTGCGGCAGGCGTCGCGGCCGTCCACATCATCGCCGGGGTCCTTCGTCTCGGCGTAACCCAGCTCCTGCGCGATCTTCAGTGCCTCGTCGAAGCCCAGATTCTCCCGCACCATCTTGGTGAGCATGAAATTGGTGGTGCCGTTGACGATGCCCTCCACCTCAGTGATGACATTGGCCGCGAGGCACTGATGCATCGGGGTGATGATGGGGGTGCCGCCGCCCACAGAGGCCTCGAAGAGGAAGGCGCAGCCGTGGGCCTTGGCCAGAGCCAGCAGCTCTGCGCCGTAGGTGGCCACCATCTCCTTGTTGGAGGTGCAGACGCTCCGGCCGCTCTCGAGGCAGGCCTTGACGTAGGGGTAGGCGAAGCGGGTGCCGCCGATGGTCTCGACGACGACCTTCACCTCCGGGTCTTCCAGAATGGTATCGAAGTTCTTAATAAACAGCTGTGCCGCCGGATGAGCCGAGAAATCCTTAGGGTCAAGGATGTACTTGACCTCCACCGGCTCGCCTGCGCGGCGGGAGACGCCTGCGGCGTTGCGGCAGAGCACCTCGTACACGCCGCTGCCCACCGTGCCAAAGCCCAAGATCGCGATTTTTGCCATGATACAGCCCTCGTTCCTGTTTTCTATCAATATGCTCTCACAGATTGTATCCGCAGTGTACGCCCACGACCATCCGCTGACGCGAAAGCTTTTCGGTCAGCTCCTCGGGGGTCATCTGCATGGTGTCGGTGCGGATGGTGACAGCCACCAGCGCCGCACCGTTCTCCGGGGTAGACTGGTTGATGGTCACGATGCTGGCACCGGCGGCGCTGATGCCGGCCAGAAGGCTCTGCAGCGCGCCCGTCTCGTCCCGCAGGGTCGCCATAACGGTGATGACCTCGCGGCCATTCTCCGAGTCGAAGATGCAGTCCTTATATTTATAAAATGCGCTGCGCGACAGGTCCACGCTGCGGGTCGCAGCCGAGATGCTGCGCGCCTCCCCGCTGGCCAGAAGCTCCTTGGCGCGGACGACTTTGAGAAAGACTTCCGGCAGCACCTGCGCGTCCACCAGATAAAAACGGCGTTCCAACTTGTTCACCTCACAAACACAAGTGTTCTTGCAGAAAATATAATAGCATCCGACTCCCCGCATTGCAAGGGGTCGGATGCTATTTTGTCAGATTATCCAGTTTTGTGCCGTGAAGTGCCCTCTCAGCGCACCGGAATTGCTATCCGATGCCGCAAAAGTATGAGTTTTTTGCTCAGTCGGTGTCGAGGTTGGTGGTATCCGGCTCCGACGTGATGGGGGCGCTGGACACAGCGGCCTGACCGTGGGAGTAGTTGCAGACATCGGGCAGGTCGTCGGCGCGGTAGTAGCCCACTGCAGTGCTGGGGCAGGAGCCGCTGGCCAGCAGTCCGCTCTGGGTGCAGTATCTGCGCTCCACGACGCCGTCTGCCGCCGGGAATGCCTTATAGGGCAGGTCTGCCTGCACCTGCTCCATCAGGGCCTTCCATGCCATGACGCAGGTGCGGGTCTTAGCCTGCTGTTTGCCGAGGGTCTTGGTCATGTCGTAGGGCGCGTCATAGCCCCACCACACGGCGGTGACGTAGTAGGGAGTGCCGCCCACGAACCACAGGTCCTTCTCGTCGCTGGCCGTACCGGTCTTGCCGAAGGCCTCCATACCGTTGGAGTTGGGGTAGCGGCCGCTGGCCGTGCCGACGCTGGAGAACAGGACGTTCTTGAGCAGGCGGTTCATGACATAAGCCGTCTGGGGGGTCAGGGCCTGATAGCTGGTGTCGTTGCTCTCCATATAGATGTTGCCGTCGCGGTCGAGGACGCGGGTGTAGAGATGGGGCGTGGTGTACTCGCCATCATAGAAGATCTGGAACGCCGCCGCCAGCGCCATCGGGGTGACGCCGTGGGTCTGGCTGCCCATGACCATCTGCGCAAGGCCCACGTCGTTGACCGGATCCAGCGTATTGAGCTGCAAGGTATTGTAGACGAAGTTGAAGATGTTGCTTGCACCCACGAGATCACCCACCCGGATGGCGATGGTGTTCAGCGAGCGGGCAAGGCCGTTCCAGAGCGGCAGGTCGGAGTTGTCACCGTAGTTGCCGCCGTAGTTGCGGGGCCAGCTGCGCCATGCGTTGGGATAGGCTTTCAGCTGCTTGTCGGTCAGGCCCATCAGGCCGTTCTTCCGGCAGTAGTCCTCGTCGCGGATGACCATATCCTGTTTGAGGTAGAGGGGCGAGTTGTTGAGCATGGTGGACCAGTTGACCAGACCATACTCGATGCCCAGCGCATACGCACCGATGGGCTTGATGGTGGAGCCGGTCTGCCGGGTGACGCCGTAAGCGCGGTTCAGGGAGAGGCTCTTGGTCTTTTCGCCCAGACCGCCCACCATGGCCAGCACATTGCCGTCGTAGTCCAGCGTGACCATCGCGGCCTGTGTGCGGACGTTGCGGTAGTAGTAGACCGTGCCGTCCTCGCCGGTGCGGGTCTTAGGGGTGCCGTCCTCGTTGTACACCTGCACATCGTCGTCCGAGATGCTGGTCACTTCTTCCTCATGCCAGCCGGCCGGGAAGTAGGCGTCGTCGGTGTTGAGCATCAGATTCTCCATCGCGGTCTGGAGCTTGGGATTCACGGTGGCCTCGATGGTGTAGCCGCCGGTGTAGAGCATACTCTGGGCGGTGGACTCGTCCACGCCCTCCTTGGCCATGATGTCCTTCACCACCTCGTTGAAGAGGGCGTCGGTGAAGTAGGAGGTGGTGGAGCTACTCTTCTTGCTGTCATCCTCCTCCGCCAGCACCAGCGGCTGCGCCGCTGCGTTGCGGTAATCATCCTCCGAGATGACACCCTGCTGCCACATATTGTAGAGCAGGAAGTTGCGGCGGTGGATGAGGTTTTCGGGGTTGGTGTAGGGGTTGTAGTTGGTCGGATTCTTGGTGATGGAAGCGATGGACGCGCACTCCCAGAGGGTCAGCTGGCTGACATCCTTGTTGAAGTACTCGTTGGCCGCCGTCTGGACGCCCTGAATGGTGCCCGTGAAGCTGATGGTGTTGAGATACGCTTCCAGAATGGTCTCCTTGGAATAGCTGCGGCTCAGGATGAGGGCGCGGTAGATCTCGCGCAGCTTGCGCAGTGCGCCCTCGATGCCGCTGGCGCTCTTGTCGCTGGTCAGGTTCTTGATGAGCTGCTGCTCCAGCGTGGAGGCGCCCTGCTTGGAGCTGTAGATGGGCAGCAGGTACTCGTTGATCATCGCGCCGATGGTGCGCTTGAAGTTGACGCCCGGCTCGGTGTAGAAGTCCTTATCCTCGGTGCAGATGAATGCATACTGTAGGTTGGTCGGGATCTGCTCGAGGTCGGCCCAGACGCGGTGGCTGTTAGAGGAGCGCAGGGTGGCGTACTCCACCTGTGCACCGGTGTCCGGGTCGGTGGCCACCACAAGGCTCGACTGGCTCAGCTCGATGTTGTCGAGGTCCAGCAGGTCGCCGTCGTTGGCCGTGACCTGCACCACATAGTAGACTGCGCCCACCGCCGCCAGACTGCCTGCCATGATGCCCAGACAGACGAGGGTGACGAGGGTGCGGCCCAGAAACCGCAGGACGGGGTGGCCGCTCTTTTCCTCCGGCTCCCGCGGCGCACGGCTGCGGCGGGGCGTCTCCTCGGCGGGGCGTCTCTCCCGGAGAGCACCGTCGCTGCGGATCTTTCGTCTTTCGTTGTTTGAGATAAGGATCCCCTCCTATCGCAATTTTCGCATCAAAGCACCGCCGAAGGGTGCTGTTCGCTGTTCATCCTGCTGCGGACGAGTCCGCCCGCAGCCATAATAATACATTATAGTCCTCGCCATCCTCTTCTGCAAGGGGCAAATCGACCGGATACGATATTAGTATAGCACATCTGCCCCGCCAAAGTACAGCACCCGGGTGTGAAAATTCTGCGCCTCTGTCTGAGGCTGTTGTTTTTTGCACATACTACCGTCTGAAACATCATTCTGCCCCGAAAGGAGTCCACTGCCATGCGCAAGGTCTGGCTCTGCGTTTTTTATGCCGTCTGCATCTTCACCATCGTGTTCAGCCTGTTCTGGATGGCCCTGCCCAAGATCCCCTTCCCTGCCGACTCCGGCACAGAAACGCCCGCCTCCGAGCCGGGACTGGCTGCACAGGGCCGCGCCGGGCAGGGCAGCACGGATTTTTACCTCTGCGACGAGGGCGGACGGGTGGTGGTTTACACCTGCACGGAGAACGGCCTGCCCGATAAGCGCCTCCTGCGCACCGGCATCTACGTCAACCTCCTGCCCGAGGCCGACGCCATCCGGCTCAAGCAGGGCTTCTACGTCTCCGGGGAGACCGCCCTGCGGGCGCAGCTGGAGGACCTCGGCGGATAAGCAAAAAGCCTGACCGCTTGCGGACGGTCAGGCTTTTTGCGTCTTTCATCAGGCTTCGAGCTGTTCCAGCGGGATGAGATAATCCTTGCGGCACTGCTCGTAGTTGAGCATATATTCCTTGGTGGGGTTGTGGTGCATCATATTCTTGAGGGTGTGGGAGTCGTAGTCCTCGCCTGCCTCCATGCCCACCAGACGGGCGGCAATGTTGGAGCAGTGGTCGGAGATGCGCTCGGCGTTGTTCAGCACATCGAGGAAGACGACACCGGTATCGATGGAGCAGATGCCGTCTTTCAGGCGCTTGATGTGCTGGGCGCGGAGCTTCTCCACAAGGATGTCGATGACCTGCTCCAGCGGCTCCACCTGACTGGCCATCCGGCCATCGTCCGCCTCGAATGCATCCGCCGTAAGGGTCAGGATCTTTTCCAGCGCCTTGTCCAGAAGCTTCAGCTCCTGCTGGGCCATCTCGCTGAAGGCAACTTCCTTATCGGCCAGTTCCTGTGCCTTTTCCTTGATGTTCACGGCGTAGTCGCCGATGCGCTCACACTCGGTGACGAAGTTGAGCAGCTCTGTCACCTCGTGGCTCTCCGCGTCGCCCAGCTCCTGATCGGCCAGCTTGATGAGGTAGTTGGAGATCTCGACCTCCATCCGGTCGATGAGGTTCTCGCGGACATCAATGGCGCTCACCACGTCCTCGTCCATCTTGAGCAGCAGCGGGGTGGAAAGGTTGACGTTGCGGGCCGCACGGCGGGACATCTTGACGACGGCATTCTTGGCCTGCTGCAAAGCCACGGCCGGGCTCTTGAACAGACGCTCATCCAGCACAGGCATACTCATTTCCTGCGCCTCCTCGGCGCTGCTGGGCACGGTCATCATGGCCAGCTTGGACAGCACACCGCTGCAGGGCAGGAAGAACAGCATCGCAATGACGCTGGTCATGGTGTGGATGTTTGCGATGCTGCTCTTGTTCATCACATCGCCCCACATGGGGATGCCGATGGTGAACTGGAGCGCATAGACCAGCGCCAGCAGGATGACGCTGCCGATGATATTGAAGTACAGGTGGATGAGGGCGGCGCGCTTGCCGTCCTTGGAGGAACCGCCGATGGTCAGCAGCGGGGTGAACGCGGTGCCGATGTGGGCACCCAGCACGATGGGGATGGCCGAACTGAAGGTGACGAGGCCGGTGCTGGACAGAGCCTGCAGGATACCCACCGACGCCGAGGACGACTGGATGATGACCGTGACCACCACACCCACGAGAACGCCGAGGATGGGGTTGGTCATGGTGACGAACAGCTCCTGAAACATGGCGCTCTCCCGCAGAGGGGACACGCCGGTGTCCATCAGGCTCATGCCGGTGAACAGGATGCCGAAGCCCAGCATGATCTGGCCGATGTTCTTCTTTTTCGCGCTGCGGATAAAGACATAAAAAATGCAGCCGATAAACGCCACCACCGGCGCAAACGTCTTGGGCTGGATGAGGGTCAGGATGAGGCTGTCGCCCGAAATATCCGCCATGCGGATGAGCTGGCCCGTGACCGTCGTACCAATGTTTGCACCCATGATAACGCCTACCGACTGCGTAAGGGTCATGATGCCGGAGTTGACAAGGCCGACACAGATGACGACCGTACCGGCGGACGACTGGATCACGCCGGTGATGAGCGTGCCGAAAATAACGCCCTTGATGGTGGAGGAGGTCAGCTTCTGTAATACGCCCTGCATCTTGCCGCCGGCCAGCTTCTCAAGGCCGGCGCCCATGATCGACATACCATACAGGAACAGCGCAATACCGCCCAGCAGAGAGGTGATGTGTGTAATGTCCATAAAACAATGCTCCTAAAATCTTCCTATTGCTCCATTGCACAAGACGGCTTCGCCCAGCTCTCCGTATGCAAAACGCCGTCCTTTTTATTATATCATCGAACCCCCTGGCTCAACAAGCATTATTTTACAGGAAAATCACCTTTTTGACTGGAATTTTAAAATTCCTGCCCTCTTTTGCACTGTTCTTTTCTTTGATTTTACTTCGATTTTACATTAGTGTTTTCTAACCTGCCGCCCGGTATTCCCGGGAATGCGTCAGGCAGCGTCCAGCTCTTCCATCGCCTCCCGCAGGGTGTCCGCTGAGAACAGGAACGCCCCCGCCTCCGTGTACACCTCCACATGACCGCCCACATATCGCAGCTCTACGTCTTTCATTCCTCTTCCCTCCTGTGTCTTTTTGTTCTGACAGGAGTATAGCAGAATAAAAGTCCAATAAAATGTATTTTTAGGCGGTTTTTTGAACAAAAAAGCGCAGAAAAGCTCTTTGTCAGCGTCCTTGCCCTCTCAGTCACCTTCGGTGACAGCTCTCCCAAAGGGAGAGCCTAAAGGCATTCTTCCTGACGGGTTTTCTCCATTCACGCAGGAAACAGGGCGATTCGCGCAGGTTTTATTGATTTTTTCCCCCAGATGTGGTACATTCAGGTCAGTCAGACGCTCTCTGTTTTCACCATTTATTTTCACCATTCAAAGGAGGTTTTTGTATGCTGTCTTATCGTAAGCTTGCGATGCGTGTTCTGGGCCGGCCTCTCCATACGGGGGGCAGCGATTCGCCCCGTCCGGCCTCTCAGCGGGCAGCGGCGCTTATCCTGACTGCCGCAATGCTCACCACCCTTACCGCCCCGGCCTTTGCAAAGGAATGGTACATTGAAGAAGGTGACATCACCGTGAGAGCAGGTGAGACCGAAGGGACGAACAAGGTCTCACAAGGGGAGAATCCGGAGGTGGAAGACACCAACACCGTTATCACAAATAGTGACAAGGACAAAGCTTCTTCCAACACCGTGACCATCGAGGCCAAAGATAAGGACGATAAGGTAGAGGTCACACTCAAGGATGTGAACATCGACACCAGCAGCCGGAGCGAAGCCGCCGTGAGCGTGACTGGCGAGGGCAATACCAATATCGAGCTGGATGGCGACAACGAGCTGAAGAGCGACATCTACAGCAGCGGCATCTCCAGCAGCGGCAGCCTCACCATCTCCGGCGGCGAAAATGACAGCCTGACGGCCCAAGGCGGCAGCGGCGCAGACGGCATCTATAGCAGCGGCAGCCTCACCATCTCCGGCGGTACGGTCACTGCCAACGGCGGCAGCGGCGGCGGCGGCGACGGCGGCGACGGCATCTGGAGCAGCGGCGGCGTCACCATCTCCGGCGGTAGTACGGTCACTGCCAACGGCGGCGACGGCAAAGACGACTACGGCGGCGACGGCATCCGCAGCGACAGCGGCGACGTCACCATTTCCGGCGGTAGTACGGTCACTGCCAACGGCGGCAACGGCGGCAATGTGAGCGGCGACGGCATCCGCAGCGACAGCGGCGACGTCACCATTTCCGGCGGTACGGTCAAAGCCGCTGGCGGCGACAGCAAAGACGGCTACGGCGGCGACGGCATCTGGAGCAGCGGCGGCGTCACCATCTCCGGCGGTAGTACGGTCACTGCCAACGGCGGCGACGGCAAAGACGACTACGGCGGCGACGGCATCCGCAGCGACAGCGGCGACGTCACCATTTCCGGCGGTAGTACGGTCACTGCCAACGGCGGCAACGGCGGCAATGTGAGCGGCGACGGCATCCGCAGCGACAGCGGCGACGTCACCATTTCCGGCGGTACGGTCAAAGCCGCTGGCGGCGACAGCAAAGACGGCTACGGCGGCGACGGCATC